>TARA_B110000483_G_scaffold83830_1_pt1 | contig 11295 bp, 10 predicted proteins | sample TARA_B110000483 | Tara Oceans TARA_B110000483 (sample SAMEA4398176) | marine metagenome | biome: Polar Biome; feature: [SRF] surface water layer (ENVO:00010504); material: water (ENVO:00002006), including particulate matter (ENVO:01000060) such as... | depth 5 m
AACAATGGCTGGTGCTGTTACTTCTGGAGCTTCGTCTTATGCTTCAGCAGCAGGAGTAAAAGGAGCAGCCAAGCCGTTTACGGGAGGTAAGACAGAGTTTTAAAGATACATAAACAATAATTATGGCAAAAGGAGCATACTATGCAGGAATGGCTACAGCGCCTCAAGTAAAGCCAGCGGATTTTTTAACTCCACTGACAAACATGTTTGAGAGGCTTACCCAGCAAAGCATAAACAAGAGAAAACAACAACAAGCTACTGAAAAGGAAAACGCTAAGTTTTCTTTAAGTCAGCAAGGACGATTAGAGGATGTAGTTAATTCTACTAGCTTTAAAGGTTTTGGTATAGACCAGCTTGATATGGCTTCAAAGTCATACACTGGATATGTAGACGAGAATTTTAAAAAAGCAAACGCTGATTTTAATGCAGGGCTTATAAACAAGAGCCAGTTAAGCTCTATTACTGCTAACCTAATGAACTCATCAAGGTCAGTTCAGAATTTAGGAAACAGTATCAATGGGTTTATGCAAACAAACTCAAAGCTTGAAATGGAGGGAAAGGATTCTCATTATAACGATTTAGTTATGAGTTTTATAGGAGACCTAGGAAACAATGTAAGGTTTGACACAAATTCTTCTGGAGGCATTTCTTTAATTACAGTTGGAGAAGATGGCGTAGAAAAAAAACTCCCAGCAAATCAAATAAAAAACTTTTTACAACCTAGAGCAGCTACAGATATAAATGGAGTCTTGGAGGACATTGTATCAACATCAAAGCCAAATGAGTATAGGGATAAAAATAATATTTATTACAGATACTTAGATAACGGGCAGCTTACTCAACCCCAGTCCAATCAACTTACTAAGAGACTTTTAAATTTATCTCCCGAAGAAATATACGATGCATCTGTAAGAGCAGGAATAGTGGGAGACGATGAAGGTCAACTCAATGTGTTAACTGATTTTGCAAACGAAGGAGAAATAACAGAAGCAAATCTCGATACTATGAGACAGAGACTTGGAATTTATGCTGCCGAAAGTTTAACTGAAAAATACGAATCATTAAGTAAGAACGTTGCTATTCCTGCAACAAAAAAAGGTGCTCCAAAAATAAACTCTGTTTATGATGAAAACACTGGAATGTATTCTTTCTTAAAAGGAACTCAAACCTCTGTAGTAATAAGACAGCCTTTTACTGGTAGAGACGTTGATAACGGAAAACCTTATGGAGATACTAAAAAAGTTCAAACTGGTTCTTATGTTTCTGATGTAAAAATGACTCCTTCTGGATTAGAAGTTTGGGGCGTGAATTATATTGATACAGAAACAAACCTACCTTTATCTAATGATACATTGGACTTTAGCAAAATAGGTTTGCTTAGTTCTCAAGAATTAAAAAATAAAAGAATTAAAAGAGAAGCTTTTCATAAAATATTAGACCCCGACAAAAGCAACACAATTGCAATATCTCAGTTGCAAAGAGTTTTTGGTTTTGATATAGATGAGTACAACAATCAGTTAGAGGTCATAGACGAAGAAGATAAGCCCGAGCTTGAGACAGGCTGGGCAGACCCAAAAGAATAAAAGACAACATCAATGGATAAATACGAAGAGCTTTATAATAAATTGACTGAGCAAGGTGGGATTAAACAAATATCTCTTGAAGACTTTAGAGTAAAGCTCTCTAGTGACGATAAGTACAGGGAGCAACTTTTTACTGGTTTGACTGAGAATGAAGAAAATTTCAACAAAAGCTACGAAGAGTTTAGTAACACTTATGAAGCTGTAAGTCAAGAAATTGAAGAGCCAATTACTTTAGATTTTCCAGAAAGTGACTTTGAATTAACTGAGGACCTTTTTGATAATGAAAAGATTACTGGTTTTAGAATGAGCTATGGTCCTATGGGTATTCCTACTGTAGAACAAGATAATGACGGCATAGCTATCCCAGGAGTTGTTGGCGAATTTATAAATAAACTTCCCTTTGGAGAGTTTGTAGATGACCAGTTTAGAGCTGTAATGGATGGTCGAGAAGACGTAGATGTTCAGAAAGCGGCTCACGAAATGATATCAGCAAACAAGCCTACAATGAAACAGGCTCAAAAACTTTTAAGAGAATTACAAGAAAGCAGAAACACATTAAAATCTGACGAAGAAAAAGCGTTCTACGAAGACATTGAAAACAATGGTAACACTTTTTTTGGAACAATTAAAGCCATGGGTCAAAATCCACAAGGAGCTGTGGCAGGGTTTACTCGCTCTATGTCCTCAATGGTAACTTCAGAAAATTTAGGAGTAATGGTTGGGAGTGTTGTTACTTCGGGCGCTATAGGAGCTGCTACAGGAGGACCTCTTGGTATTATTCCTGGGCTTGCTTCAGGACTTACAGCAGGAATGATTGCATCTGGAGCTAACACAGATTTAGCAATGTCTTACGCTAATTTTTTTGCAGATGAATTACCAGAAGATTACACAGAAGACGATTTAAGAAGTCTATTAGACGATGAAGAAAAAATGCAAAGCTTTGAAAACAAAGCTCTTGCTAGAGGAATTTCTATTGGAGCGATAACGGCAATGACTGCTGGAATTGGAAGTAAGGTAGGCGCTAATGTTTATAAAAACGGAAGAAGAGGCGCTAAAGCAAACGCAGAGGCTTTTGCTAAAATTACGCCAATAACTATGGCTGGAGATGGCTTAGGAGAGATTGGAGCTCAAGGAGCTGCTGGTCAGGAAAGAGATATGGTTGCTGTGGCTCAAGAAATGTTTTTAAACACTCCAATTACTTTGTCTACTCAAGTTACAGGTTTATCAATGGATATAGCTTCTGACCCTGCTTATTCTATAAATAAAAGTCTAACTGGCAAAGAAGATTTTATTAGAAGGTTCGATTCATTTACTGACGAACAAGCAAAGTCTGTAAAGCTAGATGTTTATAATGACGAAGCAGTTTCTAAGCATGTAAACGCAAGGATGGATGAGATAAGTTTAAAAGAATCTATTAAAAAAACTTATGGAAACATGGATGAGGAGCAGACCAGAAGACTAACTGCTCTTGAACAGGAAATAAAAAAAATAGGAAAACCTAAAAACGGTATAGAAGAAGCTAGAGTTTCTGAAATAAAAAACGAAATAAAAGACGTTGTCAATATTTATAATGAGCAGCAGGAAATAATAGGCGTTTTAAATGCTCCTTATTATTCTAAAGAAGTAGACAATATTGAAGACGCATCAAAAAAAAGACAAACAAAAGAATACCAAACCTATATATCCAAAGCCTCAAACCTAGCTACTACAATGGGCTTACAAGTGGAGTCAATAGATGATGGTATTGGAGGTTATTATTTAGATGATGGAACGTATTTGCAGGAACTTTCTTCGACTGTGTTTTTAAAGGATGCAACGTACCAGCAAGCGATTGACTATGCGTCCATATTAGGAGCAATAAACCCTGAAACACAAGAAAGCACTATAGCAGGTATGATAGTGAATGAAAATGAAGGAGATGCTAATCAATATAGTTTTCAAATAGAAAGCAAAACTGATTTAGAAGACGTTAGAGCTGCTTTAATTGAGCTTGGTTTTGAGTACACACTCAACGAAAGTACTGGAGAAGTAGGAATAATTGACTGGAATAGTAAAAAAGATGCTGACTTTAACAAAAATATTGTTACCTTTAGCGAAGTATTAATATCAAACGAAATAAATCATGAGCAGAAATATGAAAGAATCCGTTCAAAGTACATTAGCGCAGATGACAGAGCAACAAATCTCGGACGGATTAAGCAAAATACCTCTCAGTACGGACAGAGTAGGGAAAGCGTTCGTTACGTCACCGAGCAAGCGGAAAAAAGGAACCAACAATATTTAGATTCAAAAACTCCAAAAAAGGAGAATCTTCAAGCTCCAGACCCTTTACCTCCTCAAACAAATAGAGTTAAGGTAGCTTTAGGTTTAGCAAGAGCTAAGAGAAAAGCTAGAAGAATTCTGTACGACACCTTCTATACTGATGGAGGTTTGACCAGCAAGCAAGGAGATGTTATTAGGCAAGTAAAAAAAGATAAAGCTGCTTCTTCGGTTGTTCCCTTGTTTCATGCTCAAATGTTTTATGATGACTACAAAAAAACTGTAGGCAAAATAAGTAAAGAGGAGGGAGATATTTTTGCATCTCTTATAGATAAATATTTAAGAGGAGATAAAGGCGTTGAAATTCCAGAAAACTTTAAAGCTCATTTAGATGTCATGAGAAATGACATGGATAATGCTCAAGATAATGTTGTAAGAATTATTACAGAAACTGCTAAGAAAAGAGGTTTAAAAGGAGAACAATTAAAAGCTACTGAAGAGCTAATAAACACAATACAAAACAGCAAGGGTTCTTATATGGTTCAGGCTTATTCTGCTTTTGAGGACCTTTCATATATGCAAGACCTTTTAGACAACCCAGCGTTAGCTCGAGATATTGTAAACCAAGGGTATGATAACCTAGTATTTGAAACAGCTCAAGACCAAGGGATAACAATACAAGAGGCTAAAGAGCAAGTTGACCAATACATAGCAGATACGTTTCAAGCAGAAGACAAAAACTCTTTTTCAGAGCAAGCGTTGTCAGGTAAGATTAACACTCCATTTTTCAAAAAGAAAAACAAACTTTTAACTGATGCCTTCAAAAGGTTTCTTGGAGAGATAAACGACCCCTTCTTTAATTATACCAACACAATGGAAAAACTAAGCACGTTTGCTGCTAACGTTACTTTCCAAACTACTCTTTCGGATAACTTATTAGAAACTGGCGTAGCCTCATTAAAGCCAGAAAGAGCTACTGGCAAAACTCACCGTATACTAGATGTAAAGCAATATCAAACAAAAACATTTGATTTCTTAAATGATTTGTACGTAGACCAGGAATTTAAAGATGCGTACAACTCTGTGCAGTCCTTAACTGCTCCTAAAGGCGTTTATGCTCAATGGCTAAAGCTTCAAGGTTCTGTAAAAGTAGGTAAAACAATATTTTCTCCTACAACTACAGCAAGAAACTATTTGTCAGGAGTATTGATAGCAGGCATGAATGGACATAACATTTTAAATCCATTTAACTTTAGTACGGCAAGAAAATCAATGAAGCTTGCGTGGGATAAAAAGAAAAGCACTACAGAACAAAAAGAACTTGTCGCTGAGTTAGTAAGACTTGGAGTGACAAAAGACGGTGGTATTTCTCAAGAAATAATAGAAATACTTAACGACATAAATAGCTATGAAGGTCTTTCAAGAAGCGGAAAGCAACTAGACCCAGGCACATTTAAAAAGTACAGAGACGCTGTAACAAGGGTATATCAGTTTGGAGATGACTTTTACAAAACGTTTGCTTATTTTCAAAAGAAAACTGCATTTCAAGAGTATGGAATGACAGAGGAAGAAGCAAGCGAAAAGGCTGCTTACAGAGTAAGAAAAGGTCAGCCAACTTACTCCGAGCTTCCTTTAAACATAAGAAAGCTTAGAAGAATGCCATTGACGGGTTCTTTTGTTTCTTTCCCCTTTTTAATAACTAAGGCTCACAAAGAAAACTTAAGATTTATTGCTGAAGACTTTAAGGAAGGAAGAACAAAGATGGCATTGCAACACGCAGCTAATTATTCAGCTTTTTCGTCAATACCATTTGCCTTAGCGGCAGGAAGTAAAGCTTACTTTGGAATTTCTGACGAAGAAGAGGAGGCTATATTAGACACTGCTCCTGAATATTACAGAGATGCAAATCTGCTTTTTCAAGGTAGAAATGAAGATGGAAGCATACAGTATCTTGATTTAAATTCAATAGCTCCAGCGGCTACAATAACAAAACCCCTATCTATTCTTTTAAAAGAACGAACTGGAAGAGGAGATTTTATTGAAAGGATACCAGAGGCGACTTATTCTTTTCTAGAGCCTTATGTTGCCCCAGAAATCTTAGCTGGAGCAGCAATAAGTGTTTATACTGGTGTAGATTTAAGAACAGGAAGAAAGATAAAGGACAATACAGAGTACCTTACTAATGCTTTAGGTCCTGGAGTTTTAAATAACATTAGAAATATTGGTAAAACTATGAACCTTCTTGATGGTAAAATAAATCCTTTTACTGGTAAGGAATACAGAATAGAAGACGAGATATATGCACTTGCAGGTTTTAGAACACAAACATTTGATTGGGACTTACAGGTTTCTTCTTTTGTAAGAAACTCTAAACAGAAAATTACGGAAGAGGTGATTAAAGAAAGAGTTAAAGTGTTTTCTCAACTTGATTTACCTATTTCAAAACTTAAAGATGTTTACATAGACATTGAAGAAAAGAACATAGAAGTAAGCGAAAGTCTTTTATCTCAGGTTGATGTTGCTAGAAAACTAGGAAAGACTGAGAAAGAGATTGTAGGCACCTTTTTAAAGTCTGGCTTAGGAGTCGCTCAAATTAATTTATTAATGAAGGGAGAGTATCTTGGAATAGGTTACATAGACAACAAAACCATAGAAAACCAAAAGGTAACTTTTGAAAATTTCCCTGAACAACAGCAAAATATTGTCAAAAATATTGACTCATATCAATCAATTGTTTCTGAAAACGCAGAGCAAACAAAGGTTATGAATAAAATATTCGACATGTCCGAGCAAGGAGAGAGTCCTGAGTCAGTTGAAAAATATATAGGTAAAGCGTCAAGAAATCTTGTTAGCGAACACCAAGTAAACGCACTTACTGGAGAACGCTTAAAGGAGGGAAAAGAGATAATGGATGAGTATAAGAAAAAAGGGAGAGACTTTTGGAAATTATACTCAACTATAATTCCTGAATTACAGCAAAACTCTCTCTTTAATAGCAGGGATATGGGTATAAGAAATCAAGCTAGAATGGTAATTGAAAAAGACCCAACCGTGAAGTCTTTACTTATGTTTAAATTCTTAGGTGAAGATGCAAAAAAACCATACGCAATTGAAGGCTTAAAGGCTGAGATAGAAAGAATGTCTGGAGGAAAGGTTAATGAAACTACAATGGGAATCTTGCAATGGAGAATTAAAAATGCAAAATAAAAAAAGCCTCACGGTGTTACGAATGAGGCTTTTTACACGTAATGAAAAGAATTAATAAAGGTTTATTAAAGTTCCACTTGTCAATCAATACAAAACTACAACTTATTTTTGATTAATTCTACAGTCTTGTCACAATCTTTTTGATTTCTTGGCATATATAGGTCTGCATGTATTTCACTATCATGCAAAAACTTCTTAAACAACTTCCATCTTAAAGGAAAAGCTTCGTTTGGATTGCCCTTTGTTTCTATTATATATCTGGGAGGATACTCTTTGTCTACAAAATCTGGTGTATACTTAATTGGTAGTATTTTTTTGTTTCCCCTATTGTTTAATTCTTTCTGAGCTTTTGTCTTTTCATAAGAAATATTGTCTGAAAAGAAACCGTCTACAATAACATAAGTTTGACCTTCATACACAAAGGGTATTTTGGCTTTCTTAAGGGCTCTGTACATATATAATTCAAGTTTACTAGCAAACGACACCCCATCCTCGGTAACCTTCTTAGACCTCGTTATCTGCCTTTTACCCTTCTTTCTTTTAATCATCTACATCTTCTATTTTATGTACAACAAAACCAAGCATTGTGAACTCTTCATGAGCTTTCTCTTTGCTCTGGCTATACAGTGTAGCCTCATGATAAGTTAATTCTTTGTTTTGATTAAACGTTTTTGTGGTTACAATGTATTTACGATATCCGTCTATATCATTCCAGTACAACATTTCTCTTAAATCATTAGCAAATCCTGGAAAGTTTCCACAACACCAAAGAGCCTCTTCATTTGTGCACTCAAGTATTTTAGCTAATGCAAAAACTGATTCTTCTGGATATCTTATAATTTCTACTGCACCATCTGAAGCGTCTAATTCTACATAGAAAAAATGCTGTTGCAAGTCAAAGCCTTGAGCCATCATTTCCTCCACATACTCTTTAATTATTTCTTTCTCCCAATCATCGGGACTTCTACTATATAGTAATCTAGACATAATACCAAATATACAAAATACAAGTATTATGTTAGTGTAGGCAACTCTTAAGTTTCTCTATATTATGTTTGTCTGCTATCTGAATAAGAAACTCTTTAACTGACGCTTCATGGTTATGAGTTTTTGACTTCCTATAGATACTTGTTGTGCTGCAATTAATCATATTAATTATTTCAGAAGCATTCGTATTGTGCTCACAGTAAGCTACCCAACAGGGTCCATTAGTCTTTTCCCAAGAATCAGCTATTCTTTCAAACAAAAGTTTTTGACCTATAGGAACTGCAACACCTTTCTTTTTTACCTCAAAGATTATAAGATATTTATTATCAAATTCAAGCAAAGCATCTAGGTCGCTAGGATGTATTTTTTCATTCCCAACTCCGCTAAAGTCTATAACCTGACTGATTCTGTTTTTATATTTTATCAAAATGTGTGAGTTAATCTTGCAATCTGACCAAATTCGCTGTGATGTAAAAATCCTTCTATAGCTCTTGGAGAATGTTGGTATCCTTTTATATGATGCCAACTGTCTGAAGAACTTGGAGACCTTAAGGATTCTAAAGTTACACCTGCGTAATCTTTTGAAGTCTTGTGGTGTACATGATGCGTATAAATGTATCTGTGCTTTGTGTCAGCCCACATATTTTTAGCCTCTGTAGCCATCAAAAGAGGTAAATCATTGTTCTTTGCACCATCTCCGTGAGTGGTTCCTATGAGGTTGTTGTTCCACTGATAATATTTTCTATGAGCAATACTATTATCAAACGTTATATTCTTACAGTCCTTGTACCAAGACTCTATGTTGTGAGCTAAGAAAAAACCATTTGTGTAATCATGGTTTGACGGGTTAAAAACAAAATGAACGTCTGCTTCAAGTAGCAATCTATCTATGACAGTGATATACATTTCTTTTGCTTTTAGAAAGTTGTCGTACCACATTCCGTCTGTATCTTGACTGGTTCCTTTTCTTGTTTTTCTATCAGGAGTGTCAATATGAAGAACATCATTACCTGCAACAAATAATATTTTTTCTACATGAAAACCTTTAACCTTTTCAAGTATACCTGCAACGCCTTCATGTACTCTTTTGATGGCTATCTCCGTGTTATACTCTTCCCCCGTTTCATACGCTCTCGCAAGCTTCCCCACATGAATGTCAGCAGGGTCAACAACAAGAAGATGACGGTCTTCACTTTTTTCTTTATTTCTTTTAATTTCATATTTAAATGTATGTTTTTTTACAGAGTCGATATGGTCTTTTAACATGTCCTCAAACTTTGGACCTTTGTCGCTAGGAGAAAATGATATTGACCAGTTTTTACCCTTGTACCATGCCATTCTTATATCTTCAGGAGCAATACCTACTGTCTTTGCTTCCTCGTAAAGAGCAGGATTCTCTTCAGCAAGAATATTTTTTTGTATTTTTTTAGACAAATTCCTTCTAGCTGATTCTATTGTAAGTCCTTCTGGATTTCCTAATTCATCCAAAACCTTTCTAGCTATTTCGGTTTTATTCATACCCTGCTTGTTCTTAGGAAAATGCTTTTTTGCTCTTTCTAAGAAATCGTTCCAATCAATATTCATTGTTTTCGTGTATTAGGTTACTAAGGCGCTCGACTGATATAAGAAGTTTGCGGACTCCCACCCTTGCCTCTTCATTGTTCACATCTAGTAAACCTTCGCAAGCATTTGCAACGTTGTTGTGGATTTCCTCACAAAAATCTACAATGTATTTTTCCCTTGGTGTTAACATTTATTTTAATCATCGTCCTGAAAAATAAGGAATGTTTCCCCCAGTTTTTTGTCAAGTCTTTTAATTCCTCTGTAAATAATTCTAGACTTTACCATGATTTTTTTCTTATCATGTACGGTGTGGTCTACGTCAAGTTCTCCGTGCAATGTGTGGTCAAAAAGTAAAAGCCTATCTATTTTTTGTGTAATAGAAAGAGATTTCCTTGATAACACATTTTCGATGATATCATTTAGCTTGTCTTTTGATGCGTTCATCTTTAACGCTTTCCTCTGTTTAGCTGTTGGTTCCACATGCATTTCACATAAAGTTAAAATTAATTATTGACAATTTACGATTTAATTTGATATTTTTCTCTGAGCTTCACGTAAATGTCCCATATTTTTTGTTGAGCCTCACAGTTTTCGTAGGTTTCTGGAGACACAGTTGAGCGTTTTTTTACACAAATTTCTAAACGAACTCCAGTAGGAGTAGGAAATGGTTTAACAAATATTTTATTTCTCATACACCAAAGCATAGAGTCATAATGTTCTTTTGTTGTATTAATATCGCAGGGTACCTTCCTTTGTCTTGGCATTAAAACAAATCTAAATCATCGTCTTTATCTTCTTTCCAAGGGTTTGAACCTTGAGGTATAGTTGCATATGGATTTTTAGATTCAAAGGGTTCTGAATAATATTCTTTTGAAATCATGCTTTGAGTATTTACTTTTTTACCTACTGCATAATATCTTCCGCTAGCCAAATCATATCTAAACACTTCCTCTTCTAAGGTGTCTCCCTGAAATTTCATTTTTTGTTTTAACGACTTAACAACAACATCGTCTTTTCGGTAATCCATGTAATCTTTAAAGTATCTATAAACTAGAAGTCCATCATGGCAAACGTTTTTAAAATCAGCACTACCACTAACGCTATATAAATCTGGTTGTTTGTAATATCCTAAGTCATCCTTTTGCATCTTTGTTGGGTGTGCTACTAGAAATATCATTACATCGTTTTGCTGTGCAAAATTAGTAAGCTTTGTTAGGGTTGTTCTTATTTCAGCCAGCTCACTTTTATTGCCTCCCATTTCAACTTTATTAAAAGCATCTATAACAAAAATATCAACTCCATAAGAATAAACCTGCTCCTTAAATGTTTCTAAAAGCCATTTCCATGTAGGTCTTTTGTCCTCTTCAGGATAAGTTATATATATCTTTTCTTTTGACCACTCAATGTAATCTTTAATATCATCCTTTGAAACTTTTGGTCTGTCGTTGTTTTCTATGAAAAAATTCTTTCCCATAACTTTTTCAATAAAAGTGGATTGATGCAAAGCCATTGGATGATGCTCAGGAGAATAAAAAGAAGCTTTCATCTTGTAGTCTTGAAGCAAGTTTAAAACATACCATTCAACAAAATTTGATTTACCGTGAGAGGGTATTCCTGTAACGACAGTTAAGTGTCCTCTCATTGTCGAAAAAGCACCCTTAAGCTCTCCAAAAGCATAGTTCTTTGGATATATTGT
>TARA_B110000483_G_scaffold92548_1_pt1 | contig 11260 bp, 9 predicted proteins | sample TARA_B110000483 | Tara Oceans TARA_B110000483 (sample SAMEA4398176) | marine metagenome | biome: Polar Biome; feature: [SRF] surface water layer (ENVO:00010504); material: water (ENVO:00002006), including particulate matter (ENVO:01000060) such as... | depth 5 m
TTACCTCTGCGCCGCTTGTTAGATGTCATAAACAGATAAGCCGGGTTACCAGCTACCAGTATTTTGCATCGAGGCCCACGGTTCAGCCGGTGCAAGGCTATCGCCTTGCTGAAGCAGTTCCAGTGAAATGCCGTCAGGTGATTTCACAAAAGCCATGTGACCATCGCGAGGCGGGCGGTTAATTTCAATACCGCTATCCATCAGCTTCTGGCAGGTGTCATAGATATTAGCAACGGTAAAGGCCAAATGACCAAAATTCCGGCCACCTGTATAGTGCTCATCGCCATCCCAGTTATAGGTTAGCTCAACTTCTGGTGCGCGCTCTGCTTGTGCCCTGCTAAGATCTTCGTCTGTGGACAGGAAAATCAGGGTAAAGCGACCCCCTTCATTTTCTTTCCGGCGGGTTTCAATCATGCCGAGCTTATCAACAAAAAAATCAAGGGCGGCATCAATGTCATGCACGCGGATCATTGTGTGAAGAAATTTCATAGTCATTCTGTCCTTTAATTATGGTGGCCTTTAGAAAGGGCGGCCTTATCATAAGACCAATATACTCTGTTATTCACTATAAATTAGGTGATGAAAAGTGTCATAGCGATAGCGTTTATATTTCTCACTTTGAAAATCAGACCCCTGTGGCTATTGCACATTGTGAATTACCGGCTGTTGCACGGCTTTTGAGGATTTGACCCACTTTGCAGATATGCTAGGGTGCCAGCCAAGAATAGTCTTATACAGTTGACCGCCAAACATAGACATTAGAGGAATCCTGAGATGACACAGACAGTCCAGCACTTCATTGATAATACATTTACAGCCGGAAGCAGCACGCGCACCGGTGATATTTATAATCCTGCGCTGGGCGAAAAGACGGGTGATGTTGTAATGGGGACGGCCGCTGATGTTCAGGCGGCTGTTGATGCTGCAAAACGGGCTGGACCGGCATGGGCAACAATGCCACCTGTTCGCCGCGCCCGTGTGATCTTCAAATTTCTTGAGCTTGTCCGCCGTGATAAAGAAAAACTGGCCGAAGCGATTACAACAGAACATGGCAAGGTTTTTACAGATGCCTGCGGTGAAGTAGAACGCGGCATTGAAGTGCTAGAATTTGCCTGTGGTATTCCGGCCTTGCTGAAAGGCGAATATTCCAGTCAGGCCTCAACCAGCATTGATAACTGGACATTCCGCCAGCCAATCGGCATTGCGGCTGGTATTACACCCTTTAACTTCCCTGTTATGGTGCCAATGTGGATGTATCCTCTGGCAATCGCAGCCGGCAATTGTTTTATCCTGAAGCCAAGCCCAACAGATCCGACAGCCTCTATTATGATGGCTGAGCTTCTGAAGGAAGCAGGCTTGCCTGCTGGTATTTTCAGCGTCATTCAGGGTGATAAAGAAGCAGTAGATGCTATTCTTGAGCATTCTGATATCAAGGCCGTCTCATTCGTTGGCTCGACCCCTATCGCGCAGTATATCTATGAAAAAGGTGCTGGTAATGGGAAGCGCGTGCAGGCTCTTGGCGGCGCAAAAAACCATATGATGGTTATGCCGGATGCTGATATGGACAAGGCTGTTGATGCGCTAATCGGCTCAGCTTACGGCTCAGCTGGAGAGCGCTGTATGGCGATTTCAGTTGCGGTTCTTGTTGGTGATGCTGGCGATAAAATGGTGCCAGCACTTGCGGAACGCGCCCGTACGCTCAAAGTAAAAAATGGCATGGAACTCGATGCCGAAATGGGTCCGATTGTTACAGCAGCGGCGCATGAACGGATTTCTGGCATGATAGAACAGGGTGTGCAGGAAGGTGCTGAGCTTGTTGTTGATGGCCGCGGCCTGTCTGTTGCCGGTCATAATCAAGGCTATTTCATGGGCGGAAGCCTGTTTGATAACGTCACGCCGGATATGTCGATTTATCAGGATGAAATCTTTGGTCCTGTGCTGTCATGTGTGCGTGTTGCAAATTCAGCCGAAGGCATTGAGCTTATTAATAACCACCGTTACGGTAATGGGGTATCAGTCTTCACTTCGGACGGTCATACAGCGCGCGAATTTTCCAATCAGATCGAAGTAGGAATGGTGGGTGTGAACGTGCCTATCCCTGTGCCAATGGCATGGCATGGCTTTGGCGGATGGAAGCAAAGCTTGTTTGGTGATTTGCATGCCTTTGGGAATGAAGCAGTGCAGTTCTACACAAAGCAGAAATCAGTGATGCAACGCTGGCCTGATTCGATTGCCAAGGGTGCAGAATTCGTGATGCCAACAGCTAAATAACGTTGTTTTTATGTCAGATATATCGTCTGAAAATAAACATGACCTTACCGTTCTCCTGCCGGCAATGCGCCAGGCAGGAGCTGAGATCATGGCAATACATGCGCGCGGTGTAACAGCTGAGCTAAAGCAAGATAGATCACCTGTCACCGAAGCTGATAAGGCGGCTGAGCGTATTCTGCTTGCAGCTCTTGCAGAACATTTCCCGGACATTCCTGTCATATCAGAGGAAAATCCAGACAGTCATAAACTATCTGCTGCACCCTGTTATTTTTTAGTCGACCCGCTTGATGGCACGCGCGAGTTTCTGCGGGCAGATTCATCTGGCGCTTTTACCGTGAATATCGGACTTATTGAACAGGGCCGCGCGTCTCAAGGGACGATTTATGCACCAGCCTTTGACAGGCTCTGCTGGACAGTTTTTGAGCGCGATAATCTTGTTGCTTATCAGGATGATAAAAATGGGATAACAGCGTTAAAAATTCGGGCGTTGCCGTTATCTGGCCCGGTTGCGGTTGCCAGTCGCTCCCATCTTGATCCCAATACCTCTGATTTTCTGACGCGCGAATCAATTTCTGAAACGCTCTCTATCGGCTCATCATTGAAATTTCTGTTGCTGGCAGATGGTCAGGCAGATATCTATCCCCGCTATGGGCCGACAATGGAATGGGATACGGCCGCTGGCGAGGCAATATTGCGGGCTGCGGGCGGAACAGTGCTTTCAGAAGATGGCCGTCAGCATGTCTATGGCAAAGCAGGCTGGAAAAATGGCCCTTTTATTGCCTGCGCGGGATATCTTCCGCACTCTCTCTAATCTGTATTATTCTGCTTTTATGAGCAAAATACCTGTTTCTCTGCCCTGATTAGCGCAAAAGGCCTGAAGCTGGTCATGCGTTAGCGTCTGAGGCGGTTAACAGGCGGTATTTTTAGCCCCATTTGTAGCGATCTCTCATAAAGCGAAAAGAGGAACTGGTAAAACAGCATAAAATCTGACTAAGCTAATAAGCAGAAAAGAAACGCTAAGGGGAATCATCGCAATGAAAACAAGAGCTGCAGTTGCCTTTGAGGCAGGAAAACCACTTGAAATTGTAGAGCTTGACCTTGAAGGACCGCAGGCTGGCGAAGTCCTTGTTGAAATTAAGGCGACTGGTATTTGCCACACAGATGAATTTACGCGTTCTGGTGATGACCCTGAAGGAATGTTCCCGGCTGTTCTGGGCCATGAAGGTGCTGGTATCGTGCGCGAAGTAGGCGCTGGTGTTAGCTCGTTGAAGCCGGGCGACCATGTGATCCCTCTCTATACTCCTGAATGCCGTGAATGCGATTATTGTCTGCACCCGAAAACAAATCTGTGTCAGGCAATACGCACGACACAAGGTCAGGGCGTTATGCCAAACGGCACCTCACGCTTTTCCTATAAAGGGGAAAAAATATTCCATTATATGGGCACCTCAACATTTTCCAATTATACTGTGCTGCCCGAAATAGCGCTGGCGAAGGTAAACCCTGCCGCGCCGTTTGATAAAATTTGCTATATTGGATGCGGTGTGACGACCGGCATAGGCGCTGTGATTAATACAGCCAAAGCAGAAGTCGGATGCCGCGCTGTTGTCTTTGGTCTTGGCGGTATCGGGTTGAATGTTATTCAGGGGCTCCGGCTGAGCGGCGCAAGCCAGATAGTTGGCGTTGATATGAATAATGACAAAGAAGCATGGGGCCGTAAATTTGGTATGACGGACTTTGTTAATCCAAATGAAGTGTCTGGCGATCTAACTGGTCATCTGGTTGAGCTCACCGGCGGCGGCGCAGACTATTCATTTGAATGTATTGGTAATGTCAATGTGATGCGAACAGCGCTTGAATGCGCTCATAAAGGCTGGGGCGAATCTATTATCATTGGTGTTGCAGGTGCTGGACAGGAAATTACAACCCGCCCCTTCCAGCTTGTGACCGGACGCAGCTGGCGCGGCACAGCGTTTGGCGGCGCGCGCGGACGAACAGATGTGCCAAAAATTGTCGACTGGTACATGGATGGGAAAATCGATATTGATCCAATGATCACTCATACACTTGCATTAGAAGATATTAATAAAGGGTTTGATCTGATGCATGAAGGTGCTTCAATCAGGTCTGTTGTTATTTTTTAAGCTGAAAGGATGCGTGCATTGTGATGAGCTCGCACACACAACAAGATGAGCATCTTGATGCTGTCATAACAGGCAAGATAAGCGCGTCTGATAATCTGGCTGCTTTTTTAGCGGCTTTGGACAAGACAGAGGATGATATCAAGGCATGGTGCTTGCGTAGTGATACGCGTGCTCATGCACAAGCAGAAGCGTGCGATGCAGCGCCGGTGCGGGGCGCGCTTCACGGTGTCTGTGTCGGGGTAAAGGACATCATTGATACAGCTGATATGCTAACAGAGCGCGGCTCACGATCTTGTGCTGGCCGGCAGCCTGATAAGGATGCTGATCTGGTGTCTGCATTACGGGCAGCAGGGGCCATTCTTCCCGGTAAAACAGCGACCACAGAATTTGCCTATCTTGATAAGACAGTAACCCGTAATCCCCATAATCTGGCACATAGCCCCGGCGGGTCTTCTAGTGGGTCTGCAGCCGCGATTGCAGCAGGTCAGATCCCACTTGCCATTGGCACCCAGACCGGTGGGTCTGTTATTCGGCCAGCCTCTTATTGTGGGGTTTTTGGGATGAAGCCTAGTTTTGGCTCGATAAGCCGTGCTGGTGTATTACAGACCTCCCAGACCCTTGATCAGGTCGGTGTCTTTGCCAGCACGCTGACCGGTATTGGCAGATTGTGTGATGTGATTATGACCGGTGCGGAAGGGATGATGCAGGCGACGCAGTCTGCCTGTGATAATCCGCGCTGTCTGGTGTTTGATGGGCTGTATGACGGGGTTGTTGAGAGCGGCGTTCAGGATGCTGTGAGCAGTGTTACAGCATCTCTTGGCGCGGCGGTTACACACATTCCTGCCCCAGAGATGATTGCATCCTATCTTGCAGGACATAAGGCTGTTTACCATGTTGAGCTGGCCCAAAATCTGGGCGCTATCTGCGATGCGAAGAGCGCGCTGGTTGGTCCGGCTGCCAAAGCTACAGTTGCAATTGGCAGGACGCATCATAGTGATGTCTATGATGCAGCGCAGGGCATGCGTGTGCGTGCCATCGCCGATCTATCATCCTATTTCACGTCTTATGATGTGCTTATTACGCCTGCTGCAACAAGCGAAGCGCCGTTATTTGATGACGGTACAGGCAATCCGACATGCAACGCCTTATGGAGCTTTGTTGGCTTCCCTTGTATTACCCTGCCGCTTGCAACTGGACCAACAGGCCTTCCTGTTGGGGTTCAGCTTATCGGGGCAATGGGTGCAGACAAAAAGCTCCTTCAGATCGCTAAATGGCTCCTGGACACATATCACGATAGCAGGTCAGCAACATGACACAGAAACCGCTTTATATTGATAATTTACAATATACCAATATCTCTCCTGCCCATTTTGATGAGATGGCAGTTGCAGGACTATCAGCGGTTCATGTAACGATTTGCTATCATGAAAATTTCCGGCAGACAGTCGAGAATATGATTACCTGGAATCGCTGGGTAGAGGCGCATCCAGACAGGCTGATGCTGGGGCGAACGGGCGATGATGTCCGGCAGGCTCATGCAACAGGCAAGACAGCTATTTTTTATGGCTTTCAGAATTGCGCGCCTATCGAAGATGATATTGGTCTGATTGAAATTGTGCATCAGCTTGGCGCGCGCTTTATGCAGCTCAGCTATAATAATCAGTCGCTTCTTGCAACCGGCTGTTATGAAGATGAAGATCCGGGCATTACCCGGTTCGGGAAGCAGGCAATTGCCGAAATGAATAGGGTTGGCTTGGTCATTGATATGAGCCATTCAGCCCATCGCTCAACTTTAGAAGCCATTGATATTTCATCTCGCCCTATCTCAATTACCCATGCAAATCCAAGCTGGTGGCATCCCGCCCGTAGAAATAAGCCTGATGAGGTTATTGCAGCTCTCACTAAGGCAGGCGGTATGCTTGGTTTTTCGGTCTATCCTCACCATCTTGCCGGTGGCAGCGACTGCACCCTTGATAGTTTTTGTGAAATGATTGCAGAGGCCGCCGAGCGTTATGGCGCTCGTCATCTTGGTATTGGCACTGACCTCTGTCAGGATCAGCCCGATAGTGTTGTTGAGTGGATGCGTAATGGGCGGTGGTCGCGGAGCACTGATTTTGGCGAAGGAAGTGCTGATAATCCGGGCTTTCCGCGCCAGCCTGACTGGTTTTCGTCAATTCGTGATTTTCCAAATATAGTTACCGGTCTGCAGAAAGTGGGATTTTTTCAAGATGAAATCGCAGGTATCATGGGAGGAAATTGGCTGCGGTTCTATGATCAGAATTTTGGACCGGTAGGGCCATCCTAGGTAAGGGTAAGTGGGCACGTCTTAAAGAGGAGAAGGGATGACACAAGTTATATCTCATGAGACAGCAACTGACCATCAGCAGGCGCTTGCAATGATGCGGCCGGCTGGTGATGTTATGAAGCTTGAGCGTATGGGTGCCTTTTTCCCCCACCGCCTTAGCTTCATGCGGAGTTTTATCCGCCGCATTGCCAGCGAAGGCGCCCAGATAAGCTGTCCTGTCACAGCATTAGATGAAAATGGTTTTGGTCATATCGTACTTAGCCTGCCTGTATCGGGCCGGATATATTCGCTGATTGCTTATTCACGCCACCTTGATGATGGCGACCGGACAGACCGCGTTATTGCCACCAAATGGGATGCAAGCTTCTGTCTGTTTGATGGTGTGCCAAGCGATGCTGATATTGCGTTCCTAGCAGACCATGTTACCACGCAGGAACAGGGGCATTATCATGAGCGGGTGTTAACCCTTTCGCGTGCCAATAAATCAGTGCGGCTGTTCCAGCATGTAATAGATGCATTATCAACGGGCGTTCAGCCTGACCCTGATATGCTGTTTTCTATTGGCTATCTGATGCGGACTACGGCTGTTTACGGAAATGGTAAATTTGGGATTGCTGACAGAAACAAGATTATGGGCTTTCCTGGCCTTGAAGGCTCATTTCAGGCAGAAATGCTTACCGTTTATCTGATCCGCGAATTCTCGTTCCGCCTTGTTGAACATTGCGCAGCCCAGAAGGCGCCTAGCACGGGCGCAGCTGCATTGGATGATCGTATTAAACAATATCTGGGGATTGGGAATTCAACGGGCCTTGGTATGGCGCCGTTTCTTGTGACCCATCCTTGCTTATTGCATAGCTGGATTGTGGCACGAGAATATGCTGTAGCCCGCATTCGGATGATCGAAGAGGCGCCAGATGAGATGCGTAGTCGTTTTGCTGCGCTGATGGCGCGGGCACATATCCATGTGACGCAATGGCAGGTCGCAGATGAAATCCAGCAGGCACGTATCGATGTTTTGCGAGAAGAGGTTGCTGCATTCCGCGCGGGCCTTGATGATGAAGCGCTGGCAGAGATGCTGCCTTTTGATGATGCATTTGGCCGGGTTCAGGCAGCATCCTGCGAGATGCAGGAACTGCTTGTTTCTGTCCTGATAGAGATATCTCCTGAGCGGGTGGATGGTCTGGAAAGCTGTATGTCGCATGATGTGACATCTGCCTTTGATCCAAAAATGACTCTAGAAGATGTTGGGGTGCTTCTTGATACCCATTATGGCTGGGCAGACTCTCTTGATTTAGCGCGTCGTGAAGCACATCAGAGTTTCTGGTATACGTCCGAAGAGAAGCTCGAGCCGCGGCTTGGCAATCGTTATGAAGAGGATGGCGCTGCATTAGAGATGCCCTTTGCTATTCCATTTTATATCAAAGAGTTGCGCGCAGCTTTATCTGAATATCCGGGTGAAATGTTGGCCGCAGAGCTGCTGCTTTCCCATCCTCATCTGCGATATATCGTGCGCCGCATTCAAACGATTGCTGAATTTCCTTATGGTGAAATACAGGATAATCTGGTTGATGCCGCTACCCGTCCTATTGATTTACTGCGCTGTAAATTATCCTTCTTTGGGGCCAGCAAGTTTGATCCGAAATCAGATAAATGGACCCGCATAACGCTCTATCAGGGGGCGCCTCATGCAGGCCAGCTTGCCACTGGTGATGCTGATGACTGGCTGTTTCCTCTGATCCCCGACTTGTCCTCCCCGGCATGACTGGCGGGATAGAAGACCGGTCTGAAAACCAGTTATCCCAGACAATTGTGAAAGCTGGTTATGCTGCAGGTATTGGCTATTCACAGGCAGAAGACATTGGCAAAGCAGCCGTTCTTTTATGTCGCCGAGGCTTGAATGGGGCTGAAGCTGCGCTTCACTCGCTTAATCTGGCAACAGGTACAGCGCCCTTTCAGCCTACATGCATCAATGAAACACTTTACATGACGCCAGCGGCAGGGCGTGCCGCAATAGAGGGTATTGCAGCGATTGACTGGCTAGTTGCACAGCCGCCTTCTGCCCAGTTATTAGTGCAAGCGTGCGACAGTATCATGATGCTTGCCGGTCTGATGCTTCTTGCTGGCAAAGAGTTCGATAAAAGCTTTTATATACGCGTCACTGACGCAGGAGATGCGATCCTGATTGTCCCTGACAAAGCGGTACCAGTTAAGGCCTTAGAGGGCGTATGCCTGCCGTTTACTGTGCACTGCGCTCCATTGGATGAGGTGAGCCATAATGATGAAGCAGAATTGCCAGCTTATGCAGGGCGATGTCAGGTAGGCGCTGATGACTGGCAGGCCCTTTCAGCGCTCGCTTTCAAAAATTATGTTCCGGCAACTGAGGCATCGCGGATGAACGGTGCTGGTGCTGGACTTGTTGATAATGACTAGATAAGTCGCCGAGCATGTGACAACACTTATAAACAGACGCGCCTAAACAGATGTAACTGAATAGATGCACCTGAATAGATATGATGGCATAAAATGATAATCAAAAGGAGATGCTGCTATGACAACAGCCCCACTTCAAACTGAACTGATGAGCCTTGACGATATTTATGCGCTGGCAGAAAAAGTGCTAACATCAGCAGGGTGTGATGCAGATAATGCCGCTGCTATTGCAAGCACTGTTGCACGGGCTGAGCGGGACGGGTCTGCCTCGCACGGATTGTTCCGGATCCCGGGCTATGTTGGATCATTGCGCTCCGGCAAGGTCAGTGGCGGAGCATCGCCTGTTATTAGCTCAGAGATGTCCTGTATTATCGAAGTTGATGCCAAGATGGGCTACGCACCACTTGCTCTGGAACGCGGCTTGCCAGCCCTTGCCAAGGCAGCCTCAACCCATGGCGTTGCTGTTATGAAAGTGATTAATAGTTTTCATTTTGCCGCGCTCTGGCCGGAAACTGAATATCTAGCAGAGCAGGGGTTAGTCGGACTTGCCTGCACAGCTTATAAACCAGCTGTTGCGCCAGCAGGAGCAACCGAGCCGTTTTTTGGCACCAACCCTATTTCGTTTGCGTGGCCGCGTCCGGGTCATGCGCCCGTTGTATATGATATGGCAACCGCAACCCTTGCAAAAGGTGATGTTCAGATTGCCGCACGCGATGGCCATGATGTGCCGTTGGGAACAGGGCTTGGCCCAGATGGTCAGCCAACAACAGACCCGGCAGAAATTCTCAAAGGTGTAATGCTCCCCTTTGGCGGTTATAAAGGCTCGGCGATTGCGTTGATGGTCGAACTGCTTTGTTCTGGTCTAACGGGGGACCATTTCTCTTACGAGGCTGAAATTCATGATGTAGCAGATGGTGGGCCGGCAAAGGGCGGTGAATTCATTCTTGCGATGAGCCCCAAGCTGATTGCTGGTGAGGGCTGGGAAGCGCATTGTGAAGCATTTTTTGACAAGCTTGGTGCATTGGAAGGCGTTAGGCTTCCGGGTGCGCGTCGTCACAATAACAGAACAGATGACGGGCCACGTGCGCTAAATTCATCACTGCTTGAAAAGATTAGGGCGCTTTAATCCTGATAGGTGCCCTTGAGATAATCATTAAAGTGGAAAAAGTGGGGTTTAATTACCCGAAACATCATTTTTTTTGTTTTGAGTAGAGATTATTTCGAAAAAGATGTGTAGAGTGTTTGGCTGGTTCAATTGTATGTGATTACAGGTCAGATAGATGCAGCTTCGCCGATGGCAGCAGGAAATCATTGATGAGTTTCCAACAATATTAAAAGCCCATAGGCGTTTTATTATTAAAGCGCCGACTGGTGCTGGAAAGACTGTTCTTGCGAGCGAAATCATCAAACAATTCTATTCTGGTGAGAAAGTTATCGTTCTGTGTCACCGTCTTGTATTGCTTGAACAGTTAGAGCGGGCCCTTTCGCGCGAACATAGGGTCTGCAAGCTTGGGCTAAATCATTCAGAAGCAGCGTTTAAAGATTATGATGTGCTGTTATCAACCAGTACACGGGCGCGCGATATTCTGGATGAAGCTATTGAGCAGGCACAGCTTGTCATTATTGATGAAGCGCACCGGGTATCACCAAACGGGACAGGCTATAAGCGTATTCTTGAATGCTTTATGGAGCGGGGGCGTGATGATGCTCATCTGCTCGGGCTGACGGCCTCTCCTGAAAGACGGACAGCCGACCAGCGCGACCAGCTCAGCCTTGCTTTTGATGCTATTATTGATGGCGCTGATATGGAGAAGCTGTTTGATGAGGGTATTCTGGTTCGCCCACGATATCGCCCCCATTTCATTCATGATTTAGAGCTCGGCTCTATTGATATTAGTTCTGGTGATTTTCCGGTCGCCAAATTAGCGCCAGCCATTATTAAATCATCGATGATTAGTCATGCATGTATGATTTATCTTGAAGAGCGGCAGAAGGTATCACAGCAACCTATTTCTGCGTGGTTCTGTCCTGATGTAACAGTGGCTGAAACAACCGTTGAAGCGATCGAAGAGCTGGGCATTCCTGTCTGCCTTATTACAGCAACAACCCC
>TARA_B110000483_G_scaffold21229_1_pt1 | contig 11246 bp, 7 predicted proteins | sample TARA_B110000483 | Tara Oceans TARA_B110000483 (sample SAMEA4398176) | marine metagenome | biome: Polar Biome; feature: [SRF] surface water layer (ENVO:00010504); material: water (ENVO:00002006), including particulate matter (ENVO:01000060) such as... | depth 5 m
AGGTATCAGCTAAACTCCTACTCCATACAGACTGGGGAGAGAAACAACATGGGTGGGATATTCCGAGATACCTAAAAGAGAAGAATCTTGAAGACGGAAGCGTCTTGGCGACTTATGTCTGCCACAAATGTGATGATTACTTTGTCCGGCCATATTTTGGGGAAGAAAAAGATTGTTCTTCATGCGGTTCCAAAAAATCTGTAAAAACCAAAAATAGCGGCAAGGGAGTGGGGGAGAAGGAGCTAAACGAACTATATAACTTGATGGACGTTTACTGCCATCCGTTTACTAGCGGTGGTCAAGAATTGCCTATTCAAGAAGCTAAAGCTGCTGGGCTAATCACTCTTGTTACAGACTACTCTTGTGGAACTGACTCCGCATATGAGCACCAAGGTGGACTTCCTTTAGCTTGGAATGAGTATAGAGAACCAAGCACTCAGTTCATTAAAGCTACTACATGTCCAGATAGCATTTGCGAGCGGCTACAGCAGGTTTACGAGATGGATGGAAAGTCCAAATCCAAACTCATTGAAACTGGCAAAAAATATGTTCAAGAAAAATTCTCAGTTCAAAACGCTGTAGAGAAATTAAAACACTATATCAAGTCAGTCGAAATAAGAACAAAGGAAGAAGAAAAAAAGGAAGACGAGAAACCTACTGTCTCAGTAGAGGATTTCTTAAAAGATGTCCCACTCGAAGACAGGATCGCCGTAGTGCTTCCCAGATCAGCAGGTGATGTCTTAATGGCCAACTCGCTTATAGAGAACCTCGATAATCTATATCCAGATAAAAAAATATTCTTTGTTACCCAACCAGAGTTTTATGATCTCATCAATGATAATCCTTTTGTTTATAAAGTGATCCCTTATTCAAACTCTTTCGAGGACTTGCATGTTCTTGAAGGCAGAGGGGATCACCAAGGTCTTTTTGATATCGCCTTTCTTCCTCACTGTATGACTCAGAAAACATACAGTTACAACCATAACGGGAAAGATAAAACTCAATTTAAATTAAAATGAGCCACTTAGTTGAAGTTTACGCAAAAGATTTGGGGGTTAAAATTGGTAAGCCATATTTCAAGCCTCATTTTTTTCCTATTCTTGAAGAGAATTATATTACCATCCACAATGATAATAAAGTCCAATCCAAAGAATACGATTATTGGGAAGAGGTAGTTTCTTTAGTCAAGAAGCAAGCTCCAGATATTAAGTTTATTCAAATAGGCGCTGGGAAAGAACCAAAAATAAAAAACGTTGCAAAGTTTATTGCTACTCCCAGTATCAAGCAATCTGCTTACATTATTAAGAATGCACTAATGCACGTTGGCATAGACAGTTTGCCAGTTCATATCGCTTCGTCGTTTGATAAGCCAATTGTCGCCATCTACGCCCACACATACGCTTCCACTTGTCGCCCCGTCTGGGGGTCCAAAAAGAATCATACAATTATTGAGTCTCATAGAAAAGGTAAAAAACCATCTTACTCTTTAAACGAAAACCCCAAAAGCATCAATCTTATCCGCCCAGAAGAAATAGCTAACGCTATTCTGAAAAGATTAAGCAAAAAGAAAATCTCTAGAAAAACAATTTTTATTGGGGACAAATACAAAGAAGAGTTTGTTCATGTCATACCAGACAATAAATATTCATTGTCTTCCAAGAAGGTAGTTCTTAGACTTGACTTACTCCACAATGAAGAAAACACCCTTCATCTATTCAAAGATAATCAAGTATCAATTGTCACAAATAAACCTCTGGGGGATGAGACCCTAAGTCAAAAAAACATCAACTGTATTAATTACTTTTCTGATTACTTCGATGAAGAATTTATTGAAAGAGCGAAAAAGAAAGGAGTTTCTTTGCGCTTGTTTTGCACAAAAGAAGAGACGCTAAATGAACAAAGATATAAATTTTTCGATAGCCAGATTGCTCTGATTGATGAATCCAAGAAAGTGGTAGAAGCAAAAAAAATAGTCGAACTGCCAAAAAAGAACTTAAAAATAAAATCTTATACAATTTATTTTAAGAACGGGGAAGCATATCACTCTCTTTTCGAAGCTAATGGCAAAGAAAATTTAGACGATATTTTTGTTGACTTGGATAAACTCATGCTTTATACTGATTAAAATGAGTGATAAAAAAATTTATGGACCCGACCTTTACAAGCGTAATGAGCACGGACTTTTAGAAAATGCAGAATACGAGTTTAACGAGGACGGCTCTATAAATTGGAGAGCCATGATTAAGCCAGAGTTCCTCTATCCAAACAAAGGCTGGTTTGAAGCTCGCAAAAAAGATGTGCCTACCTCTCCAGAAGGATTGGACGACAAACAACTTTTAATTATGTTGGGAGGCATTAAAGAGTTAGCCCGACTCAGGGGGTTTGAAGGTGTTTCCTTTGAAGCTAGTCATCTTAGCGACACTTACGCTGTGGCTACTTGTGAAATCGTTTGGTCTCCAAACTACGAAAGTAATAAGGAACGCATCGTTTACCAAGATGTGGCGAATGCGACATTTCAAAACACAGGGTCTTTCGCAGCAAAGTTCTTGGAAACCATTGCTTGCAATAGAGCTTTTGTGAGATGCGTTCGTAACTTCCTAAACATTCATATTGTTGGAGCTGATGAAATAGATAAATCGAAAGATGCTGTAAACTCATTTTCAGTAGAAGCCTCTAGTGATGAACCCTTGGGAAAAATTCTATCCCCTAACGCTAGACTATTCCAAGATTGGCAAGATCACGCTGGTGGAGGTGGTAATTTTGACGACTTCAAGGAAACTCTTCGCTCCTTATGGAAAAAAGAGATTTATCAGAATGGAGATGCTCAAAATTGGAATAACTTCAATGACGTTCCTGCCAAAGAAGCTCGCAAAATTAGAGCTGCACTTAAAAAATTATAAGCCCATAAAGTTCTTTTGACCAGCGGTAAATCTTGATGCGAAATCTCTAGATGTTGAAGCTTGGCCATTAGCAAGAATAACTTGTTCGTCAGGTCTCAGGATTTTAAGCGTAGATTCAGTGATCGTGGTTGTAATGCCAGATGCTCCCAATTTTAAAGAGATACCGGACATCTGTACAGAAAATCTCTCTGGCAAAGCTAGCCCGACAATAGTCCTTGAAGAACTATACATCGGCCCTTGATTAGACTGCGCTCCAGAAACTCCCGCTTCACTGATTGTCTTCACATCAGATAAACTCATGTTGCTGACATTTAGCTGGACTGGATGTAATGGGGAGCCTGACGCGCCATTTTTTTCGACAGAGTATTTTCTTAAATCGAACCTTTCTCTAAGTTCATCTAGTTGTTGCGCTCGCTCATTAAGAGCGTCTATCCTTTTCGATCTCGCTTCTTCTTTCTTTTTATCTTCCTCTGTTTCTCCCACACTAACAGGTCTTTTCGCTCTGGTGTAAGTAGCCTTCATAGTACCTCCTTCATCAGTCATAAGTTTATTAAACAACGTCTTCGACTTTTCCATCATTTCTTCTATCTTTTCGATAAAATCGGTACTAACGGCTACATACGTTCGGCTAGTTTCGTCTACATTAAGGGCTTCTCCACCTTTAGATGAAGGGTAAAAAGCTTTTTCATCACAGATTTCTTTCCACTTTAGATCTGTCGCCTCTAGATCTAATGTGCTTTTGTTGTTTTTGTCGCTGGAAGCAAAAAATGCAAAATCACCACCACCAACTGTGTCTTGACTACTATCCCAAAATCCTCCAATTTTTAGTTTACTAAGATCTTTCCCGTTTCTCTTCATAGCAGTTTTGAAATTTTCAAGCCCATCCGTTTCTTCTAGGGTATCCTTTAGCTCAAATGGCCCCTCTATGCTCAAGGGAGAGTTTTTAAAAGCCATCCTTGTGGCTTTCCAACGACCAAATTTATTAGAAATATATAGACTACTCGTTATAGCATCGAAATAATCTTTCAACTTATTAAAAACGTCAGTATTATAAACATCTTCTAGCTTATTGTTACCTGCTCCATTCGCAAATAAAGGTATATACTTTGCGCCTTGGAAGTCGAAGCCCGGAGTCTTTTCCTTCAATTTTTTAGCTTTTTGCCCGTCATCGCCGAAAATTTGATCATACTTCTTCCACTTGGCCTCCCCATTTGCAATGTGTTTTGCGCCATCTGGCCACTCATCACCCCACTCCAATTCATGCTTTACTGTCGCGATTATCGTATAAAGGCTGAATAATTGAGACGACTCAAATTTACCAGAAGCGTAAAGAATGTAAAGATACTGTAGTATCTCATGATTAAAATTTAATGTTTTTACGAACTCTAAGGGCTTCCATTTATGGAATCTAGTTAATCTATCTCCATCAGGTATTTCAAAAGTAATCTCGCTGCGCTCAATGGTTGAAGCATATGCATCAACAATTTTTGGGCTTTTGTAATCAGTCGTGATAGACCCACTAACATACTTAGATTTTAAAGAACCGTCTTGTGTTAAAGGGTTTGTGACTCGGGTTCCAGCAGCGCTAACAGAATTAACCATAATAATTCGCCCTGCGTTACTTGGGTCTGCGTACCAATAATAACCAAATTTAGAAGCTATGGAAGAAAGCACACTATCTAAACTACCAGATTCAGTAAGCAATATTGAATCTGAAGTAGGTAACCCAAGAACAGTTATGCCAGCTAATTGGAAAATTGATTTAACTTCTCTCAAGGTGTAACCATATTTTAATTGATAATTGGCATAATCTGGGAACTGTTTATAAAAATCTCCAATTGAATCAGAGTTAAAACTTAAATTTTCTTTTAATTGCCCGTTCTGATAAACTAGAGAAACTTTCTCTCCACTAATATTAACAGAGCTTTCTTCATTATATATATTCCCAGCATATATCAAAGCGCCACTTTTAGTGGGTGGGTTGTAACCAAACTTGCGTTCTTCGCTAACAGGAGAACCAACAACCTCTGCGAAATAAGCGAGGACTATCGGATCATTTAAAGCTCCTGCATTACTGCTCAAACCAACTGGGCTTGTTGACATATTTACTGGAATCTTTTCTCTTGAGGGACAACCGCCAAAAATATTTTTTGCGCCAAGACTTGTGTTGACATTATTACCTTGACCTCCTTGACCTCCTTGAGCGCCCGTAGATTTAGGATTAGCATCTCTACCCCTAATAATTATAGCATGAGATTTAAGTAATAGACTCGTATTGTCTTCGTATTTTCTCAATATTGAAGTTTTCCTTGCGTCTTGAGATACGGTGTTAGATACTTCAGTAAAATTAGTAAGAAGGTTTTGTAGTTTTTCATTTGTAAACGTTGTTTTGCCTCCCCCTGTCCCAATTAAAGAGCCTAAACTATCTTGATTTCCTGACGCTAAGTCTTTAGCGCCTTTTACCGTAGTAACAGTTGCCGTGTGTCCTCCACCATTAGAAAAATTTAGATCTAAAGACGTTATTGTTTCGTTGCATCCAGTAGCCATTATAATTTATAAGTTGTAAATATTTCTTTCTGACACAATCCTGTTATCTATAAATGCTTGGACCCCCGTTTGTATCATTTCAGAAACACCTGTATTTAATTCCAAAATATCGTCTGTAATTTGTTCCATTCCATTTAGGTAAAGATCACACTTCCCTTCAATAAAGCCAGATCCAAATAAATCCGGTTCATCAGAATATACCTCAATTGTTCTATCTTTTTTGGGTATAGCAAATAAATTACCTGTAACAGTAGAATTGGGGTATTCATATAACTTTAACTTTTGCCCATTTAAAAAAACATCGTAATTATCAAATAAAAGCCCTTCTGTCGAAGCATTAGAATAAGCAGAATCTACTTTAGATCTAAGAGCATCAATAGGTATATAACTAAAAGAAGAAGTAGAGTAAATTAAAATTCCAGTAGCGAAATCTCTTTTGTCGTAATTTACAATATCTTGATTAGAAACATCTAATTCTGGGCAAAAATGGAAAACATCTTGTCCACTAACAGTGTCCACAAGATATTCGCCACTTGCTAAGTTATAGCGCAAAAGTCCAGCATCTTCAATCACCTCCTCTTCACCCTCTAAAAGAGTTTGGGAATTAAAACTAAGTAAAGAACTATGGTCGCCTGTGACTACGTTTGGATCAAGGGCAGAAGCCTGATGTCTTATCGATCCATCTTGATTTATAGCAACGGCATATTCTGGGGAAAGATATGTGTGATAATTGATAACATTGGACTTTCTATTTTTTTCCAAAAAGCTAAGAAAACCCCCTCCCTGACCATCCCCCGTTGTTAAAACATAATTAAAATTCATGACCGACCTCCCATGTAGTAAATATAATCTTTAAATAAATCTACCCCAGTCATCTCAAAAGAAAGGCCAGAGGTTGCTGGTGTCACTTCTTGCCAAGTCTCGCTTATTGGAGTCTCGACTACCCCGCTGACCTCACTTAGGGTTCCATACATTGGATTTTTGCCATGTAAATCAATGGAGATAGCCCCGCCACGATTACCAGTAGTAAGAGTTTCTGAATAAGTTTGTATGGACGAGGAAATATCATTCAAACCTAATGTATCATAAGCGTTTTCTCCCGTAGGGTGATATAGATATCCCGAACCATCAACTAATACTCCTAACTCTTCTTTATACTTACTTGTGGTTGTTCCGTTATTAAAAGTATAGTATTTAAAATATTTTTCTCCTTCTTCAAGGGATTCACTACTTCCAAGCGCTGATGACATCTGAAATGTTTCCCTACCCGTGTTTATGGTTAGAGAGCCTGTTACCTCATAGTCGTAACCTGTAATGCCCGTTGCATAAACTATTTCGCTAGAGTATCCAGTTACTCTAGAATAAGAGCTGGTTTGTCCTGCATTAAAAGTATACTCGCTAAGAACCGCTTCTCCTATATCTTTTAGAGTCAATGAGTCATAATCGCCAGAAAGAATTGTCAAACTGTTTAGGTTACCTTGGAAGTTGTTATTTTGGTAAAATTCATTTGTGCCACCTAATAGCAAATCTCCTGTAAAAGAGATCGATCTTTCATCAACTGGGACTTCAATAGTTCTAACTAGATCGTTAAAATAGTCAAAATAACTTAACGATAATTTCGATTTATCCGCACTAATGGCTATAAGATTTCTTTTTGATAACTCTACATTATAAAGTACCTTTACTGTTTCTTCATCCTCTCTGTTTAAATATTGTAAAAATAAATGACCACGATCAGTGACTCCGACATTAAACCCAGATGATGTTATGAAAGTCTCACCTTGTCTAGTAGCTTCTCCTAATCCATACGCTCCGACCAAAACTCCGCCGTCAACACTTTCACAAAAATTAAAATCTACTATAGCGGATACGTTGTTTAAATTTAATCCGTCCATAGGAACTAAAAAAGCTCCACCAGTAAGGTTGCATTCAGAATTACCAAGAATATTATCTATGTTTGTTTCAGCTTCGGAGCTGGAGCTTGCCGAAATTGAACCCAGAGCGAAACACTTATGTAACGAGGGATCATTAGTAATAGAAGAATTACTTAGGAAGCCAGTAAATGCAGTAGAGATACTCCCTGCTGCCGAAGTCGAACTAGAAGAAAAATTTTTAAAATCGAAAAAAGCACAAAGCTTTTGATTGTCATTAAAACTTTCATTAATTTGAAAATCTAACCCTTGTGTGCTCATTAATAATATTTAGATAAAGAATAAGAAATTTTGTTCTCACCAGTTTGATAAGACTCACTGATTTTATACTGTCCACTACAGTAATCTTGAGATAAGGTTTTCAAATCATTCAATTTATTAGATGCATCGTTTGAACTAGAACTTATAGAGTATTGGCCTAGAGTTCTAGATGCTATAGTTTGAGCAGCAAAGCCATTAAGAGTTTCCTGTACCTGCGACAACTGTATGGGCTTTTTATCCACTATGTTTATAGAGAAGTCTTTTAAATCTCCATTCGATAGATCAACTTCATTATTATAATTATAAGAGTAGTTTAAAATATTTTCTACAGGATCTTTATTTATTGAAAAATTAATTTCTCCAGTGTCTATATAAGAAGATTTAAATTCATATCCCGTAGCGACTCCAGTGAAATCATTCATCGTCTCGTAAGCAATAAATTCTGGATTAACTTCTAAAAATGCTGATTCAATAGCTTGGAATCTAGAATTAGATTCAAATTCCCCTGTGTTAGAGATAAATTCCGCACCTCTATACCTTAACTGCCCTTGGACTCCAATTGAGGCAACAGGCGCATCTTTCGAAATGCTGATTGATGTAGCATAAGTGTGTACAACATTCCCATTAATAATATCCAAGTTCTCTGGATCAGAAAATTGGAACGCAAACCCTAAAGTATTAGCGCCAGTATCCAAATCATACTGGAAGGATGTAGGCCCATCCGAGACAAAACTATATACTCCTGATTCATAATCAGAGTAAGAGCTTACGATAGCGTTAAGCGCGACTTCAGTAGCGTGTTCTAACGTGAAGTCACCAGTGGATAGTAAGCCCTCCTGTACCCCAGTATTCGCGTCTATGTTGCCTTTTACAGATCCCTGTAGAGAAACCGACAACCCTCCAGCATAATCATAAGATATAGAGGTGTTAACTCCTACAATCCCGCTAATATCTTCGAAGATTGTGTCTTGAGAGGTGGAGTATAAATAAGATTCCGTGACTCCATAAACATTATTTTTTTTGTCTATGTTTTCTACTCTTGATTGTAAATATGCACTTCCATTTGGACTGTTAAATATAGCTATATCAGAAAAACCTCCTTCTAGCTCACCAGTAACAAAAAACCTAGCGTTATCTAATTCATCTCCGCCATCAACCTTTAATCCTCTGGCAGAGACAGCATGAGTGGCTAACACGGTATTATTTTCTTGCTCCTTATAATCCCAATTATTTTTTGGATCTGTAATTTTAAAATAATTTGAAAACGTTTCTCCACTGTAATAAGTTACAGACAAGCTGTATGGTAAGAAAGTAGTTAAATCACTCTCTTTAAAAGAAATCGATTTCACAGAAGCTTTGGGGCAAACCTTTTCTTCATTATTAACTGTAATTGTTAAGTCCTGATATTCATCTAAAAACCCGCTTACCATTTGCATTTTTTGCAAATCTAATTCAGATAAATCAGAGCCTGTGAAATATCCAACTAAATTGACGGTTATCTCGCTATGATCATAATTCCCTGCGATAGAAATCGCTCGATCCTCCTCTGCGACCAACGGGATTGGATCAGGGAAGTTGTAACTCCCATATGTTATAGAAATAGCCATGTTAAGCGATTATATAGTTTATTACACGAGTTGTGGTTCCATTAGCTAAATCTATGGAAATTTGGTCACTGGTTCCGTAATAAGTCGCTTCATCTAAAGCATAGTTCATATCGTTAGTTTTGCCATTTAGAAAATTTTTCCCGTGGAACATCCCGTATTCTGGAGAAGCTACTGTTGTTACAGTAACAGAGGCTCGCCCAAGGGAATCACTACTTGATGTAACTAATTTTTCTTTAAGGTTAATTAAGTCTAGAACCTTCGATGTCCTTGGTATTTTTTCTTGTTTGGACACTTGTAGTTGATATTTTAAAATCCCTTCTGGGAAGCTATTAGAGTTATACGCTTCTTGAGTCGTATAAATTATGTTCTCTGTGACTAGCCCTTTGGATTTCTGGATATTACAAGATCTCGACTTCTCGTAAATACCCGTAGCTTCGGAGAATAATCCCGTAACTTTAGAAAAATTGTCCTCTCTTAAAGATTTCCATGTTTCATAGGTTTTTCTGTATCTTTCTTCTGTGTTTTTCCCTATCGACTTGTAGGTCACAGAGAGGTTATAGTTTAAAAAACTTCCTTCTTTGGCTTTTTTGCAATTATAAACCACAGAGTTATCTATAGATATCTTCGGGTCTGTAGAAAAAGTTATTGTAATTTCTGCTGATCTGCTGTCCTTGGACACCCCCTTCTGGATTACTGAAGGTTCGCCAAATCCATTAGATTTTTCTGTAGTTATCGTTTCGTCTATAATCGAGCTGATTTCTTGTTGCAGAATATTTGAAGAATCTAACCTTAAAGAGGTCAAAGAGATCTTGAGCGTTTTGGATAAGTAACCTCTTTCATCTACAGCCTCGCTAGTGGTAATCTTTTTGGATACTCCAGAAGCCTCATCAATAAAGGACGAAGAGAAATTTTCACTTAAATTAACACTTAAATTAATTAAATCAAGAGATTGATCGAGAACTCCATTGAAGTTCTTATTAAATTTAGCGTTTTCAGAAATGCCGTCTTCATAATATCCAATTGATGGTCTATTTTCGTAATAATAAGTAGTCAGAAAAGACTTCGCATTATTTAGAAACTCAGAACCGACATCTTGAGCGTATTTTATTGAAACATTTCTTGTATAAGAATACCCCGCACTAGATCTATTGAAAGTATAGTTTTCTTCAAAGTTAGAAAGTAAATGTGGGCTAGGAATATATTTCGCAAAATTCGTAGAACTATAATTATCTAACCTACGCCGCTCCTCAATTACCAAATTTACAGTCTCTTCAGCATTGAGAGAGCCTTCTGAGAAAGACATTGAAGTGATTAATCCATGTAAGATTTCGTCTCCTGCAATTCTAGCCGTTATATTTTTTCTTTTATATGCAGCTCTTAGCGCAGATCTACCAGACAAAAGTACACCATCATTATTATCGAAGTTAATGTCTTCTACTTTTATTTTATATGTTAATGTAATAAGATATCCAAAAATCTCAGACTCACTAAGATAAGAATAATTTATTGTGGACGCAGCACTAGTAACATTATTAACAATTAAACTCATAGATATATTTTCAAATTTACTCTAATTCTCGGCGGGAGGAGTTGGAGCTGGAGCAGGGGGTTCACCCCCAAGTGTAACGAGCTGATCTTGTATATCCTTAATGCTGAACTCCGCAGAATTAATTTGTCCACCTAATTCTGCAATTCTTTTTGCATCTTTTTCAATTATTTTTTGAGCCTCCGCCCTTAACTTGTCCACCGCAGCAGCAACATCCACTAACCCAGAAGTTGATTCTGCTGACTTAAGTAAGCCGTCAGCCATCGCTCGTGCGTATTCTGCGGATTTTTGCAATTCATCAACAATTTCTTTCCCGAATTGGTCGCCTAATTTGCCTATTTGACCATCTAAGTATTTTCCTCTGTCCTTCGCCTTATCTATGTCTTTATCTATGTCTCCAGCTCTTTCTTCGTCTCTCCCAGATCCACCTAAGCCCATAATGAAACCCGTATCT
>TARA_B110000483_G_scaffold130632_1_pt1 | contig 11228 bp, 6 predicted proteins | sample TARA_B110000483 | Tara Oceans TARA_B110000483 (sample SAMEA4398176) | marine metagenome | biome: Polar Biome; feature: [SRF] surface water layer (ENVO:00010504); material: water (ENVO:00002006), including particulate matter (ENVO:01000060) such as... | depth 5 m
AAAACTTTAAACCAATTGCCAGCCTATTCTCCATTATTGGAGTTGTTCGCCGACGCAACAGAGGGTCTTTCTACGCAAGCTTCTTTAGAAAGAAGAGGCCAAAACAAATATGATACTGGTTTATTCACTCCCTCAAATGGACAAAGGATAATTGGGTAATGACTAGCTATATGCAAAATTATGTTATGGCCGATGCGATTAATTTGATGACTTTATCTAATTGGCATAAAAGCTACAAACCAATAGATGTCAGCCGATATATTTGCACTCCAATCATGGCAGATCGAGCAAGATGGTATTTTGATGATGAAGAGGGAACTTTACAAGGATTTCTTACTTGGACGTTTTTAACGGAAGAAGCTGAAATTGCTTATTTGAATAAAACTAGGCCGTTGGAATGGGACGATTGGAGACAAAATGAGGGTAATTTATGGATCATAGATTTAATTGCTCCATATGGAAATGTTTTAGAAATGGCGAGAGATTCAAAAAAATGGTTTGAAGATCAGTTTGGTGCTTCTCATAACGTTGCGTATTACAAGCGAACTAACCAAAGAATTGGTCATATTAAAAGAAAATTTGTTTATCATTAAGGAGTAAAACATGAGTGGTGATTCAGAAAGTTCAGTAGGAGATGATCCGTCAACAATGGATAACTCAAAAGCAACTGGAGACAGAGGTGTTGGGTATGGATCAATGGATAATGTTACTTCAAACAACGATGGTGGTGGCACTCCATATCAAAGACGAGTAGACCCAATGATTGCCATTAACGCTGCTAAGAAACAAAGAGCAGAAACATTATCTCAAAAGCAAAAAGAATTAACTGATGCTTTTGGTGCTTTTGGCGATGACTATTATGATGATTTAGCGACTTCTTTTACCGATTACCAAACGCCTTTATTGTCCTCTGCGTATGCTGATGCAACAAGAGGAATGTATGATGGGTTTAAAGCTAAAGGTCTATTAACTCAATCTGAAATAGATGCTGGTCTAGGAGACTTATTGACACAAAAAACTGTAGATTCAGCAAATATAACAACTGGAGCGTCAGGGTATTCTCAAGCCAAAAAAGATGAAGTAGGAAAAAAGCAACAAGCATTAACTGATGCGCTTTCAGCAATGGCTGGTGGGGCAACTACTAGAGAAGATATTGATAAGCAAACTGAAAACATAAAAGCGTTTGATTTTTCTCAAGACATAGAGAAGTTAAAGCCAGCAGCTTCAAAAACAGCCTTGTCATTCTTTGACGGCTTTACAAAAATTCCATTGGTTAATCAGCCAGTAGATAATGTCACTCCAACATCAACATCTGGAGCAGACCAATCTGGAGGAAATATAACTCCATCATATACTTATTCAGGAATTAACGACCCATATAGAGGGTCAACAACAAGGGTGGTGTCGTAATGTGTAATCCAACTATGATAGGCGTAGCCATGAGTGTAGGTGGCAAAGTAATGCAAGATAACGCTGTAAGAAAATCAAAAAACGCAAGAAATACAGCTATAAATAATAACTCTAAAAGACAACGAGAATTAGAAGCAGAAGCAAGAAATCCTATAAATAAAAGTACAGATATGTTTAACCAAGATTCATTTGATGATGGCAATCAAATATCACAAAACAAGTTTGCTGCTTTATATAACGATACAATTAATACACCTAATTATTCAATGCCGAATATAGGAAGCGCACCAGCCATAGTTGAAGAAACATTGTCAAATGAGATGATGAAAGCAGCTGCTTTTAATAAACAGCAAGGAGATGCAAAAGCTAAACTTGCGTCATTAGGAGATTATTTAGCCACTTCTGTAAATCCACAATTAGCTAGGTCGGCTGAAAAAGGACAGATGATTGGTAACTTTATGCAAGGAGAGGGGAATTTGCTTGATGCAGAATTACAAGCAGCTAACGATTTAGCATATAGTCCTACGGCTCAAATCTTATCAGGTGGTGGGCAAGCAATGACTGGCTATGGTTTAAAGAAATAAAGAGGGTTAGTAAATGTCATCAACAAGAAGAAACAACATCTATAAAGATCCAGCAATTTCCAGAGTGTTTGGCAGTCTAGCCAATATTTTAACTGGTAGTGCAGCTGATGATGCGAACATTGCAAGAGGAAAATATTACGACTCTCAAACTGTAGGTCAGAATCAAAAGAATAAAAACGCAAGTGGGTTAAGCGAAACGATAAATACATTAACAAATTCTGATTTGGGACGAAGTATTGCAGCAAATATGTTAGGTGGAAATGTAGATGGTTCTGGAAACTTAGTTAAGAAAATGCCGTCAAGTGTTAGACAAAGCGTCCCATTGTATGGAAACCAAGTAAATATGAGTCAAGAAGATATAAACGCTCAATTAAGTAATCTTGGGAAAACAATATATGGCGATCAAACATATAGTCCTAATCAAATAACCAGCGCTTATAACAACATACAAGCTGGTGGAAACAGTTCATTGGCTAATAATATGATGAGGTATGGGGATCAAGATGAACAACAGCGTGGATTTAAAATGAGTGGGAAGAATCCATCTAAATATTTTAATCAGAATATCGCAAGAGAAGAACTAGCAAACGATTTAAGTGGTACTTTAGATAAAAATAACAAAAATTTACAAGCCAGCCAATATAATACTGATCAAGATAACATAACAAAAAAAGAAGATTTAAGACAAAAAAGAATAATTACTAAAGAACTTGGAATTGCAAAGATAGAGTCAGTAGCTGAAACAGCTAAATACAAGTTTGATAATCGTGAAATCACAATTGCCGTAAGCAAGGATCAAAAGGTTTATATTGATCAGACAACAGCAGATACATTAGGCGTTGAGCCTACAATAGAAAACGGCGAAGAAGTTTATGTAATTAATGGAAAAGCTTCTCCAAACAAAGTTGATCAGGTAAAGGTTCAGGTCGGTAAAGCAGATGTATTTTTAAGCAAAGAAATGGCTGATGAGTTAGGCATACCAGTAAATGATCAAGGCCAGTACATCATAAAAGGATCAGGCTTTAAAGATAGCACTTCTAATAAAAATAATGGTGGGTTAAAGCAAAAAGACGTTAACGATTCCCAAAAATATTTTGAAAATGCTTATAAAGCTTACGAACAATATAACGAATTACCATCAAATGTTATTGGGAACATTCAGCAAATAATATACAAAAATATTGCTGAAGACTTAAAAGAAAAAGTAGCAAGAGATCAGGCTTTTAGCTCAAATGTAGAGGGAGTTGTTTCCCAAGGCGTTGTGCAAATCACTAATCCTTTTGTTGGAGAAGATTTGGTTGCACCTAAATATTTTGTTGATTATTTTCAAAAAAACGCTGATGGGAAAAAAGCTCCTTTAGAAACAGTAGTAAAATTCTTTGGTTCTTTAGGATATGACGACAACGATTCAAAAGCTATAGCGAATTTTATTAAAGGTTAATAATATGGATTTTGATTTTCGACCAAGCAAAAACATAGACACAAACACAGAAATAGATACTGATATTGATTTTGATTTCAGACCATCGCAGTTTGACTTTAGCCAAGACACAACAGTAGTAGCGCCTCCAGTAATAAATCCGTTAGAGACACAATCCATTGATCAAAACCCAATGTCTAATGTATTTAACAAGACAATGGACAGAATGGAACAAAAAGATTCTGTTGGGATTTTTGATGGCTCATCTAGTCCAGATTTATCTGGTGCAGCTATTCCACAAAATCCAATATCTAATGACTTAAATAAAACAATGAATCGTATGGAGAAAAACGATTCAAGAAGTATGTTTACTCCCAAGCCAGTTTTTGACCCAGCTGGATTTCCAATTGATTTAGACAGACCTATAGTTATGGACGATCAAGGTAACGCACAAACCGAAAGAGGCGTGACAATAGATGCGTCAGAATTAGGTTATCCATTTAATCCAGGTCAAAAGTTTGTAAACATACCATCGGTTATTAATGGCGTTGCAATGTCAGGCGATGCTGCACTAGCGTTAACGAAAAAGAAAATAGAAAACGGATCAATAGACGCATCTAAGTTTCCTATGTTTAATTCAATAGAAGAAGCTACAGCTGGATCAATAGATAGATCAAAGAAGATAGGCGAGGAGCGAAAAGACGAATTAAAGAAAAAAAGAAAAGAATTTAAAGTAGATCAAGAAGTTAAAAGGCTAACCGATCTTTATGGCAAGCCAACAAAAGGTCAGGAAAAACTTGATAGGAATCCTAATCAATCTTTAATTGGTGGTTCATATAACAATTTTACTCTTAAAACAGAATTAGGCGATGTAAAGATTGATAATGAATCAGCGATTAAAATGATAGCTGATAGTAATATTAGTGAGGGAGAGTTTTCAAGACTTCCTAACTATGCTTTTCCCAGAGGTATGGTTAATGCTCAAATAAGTTCATTGATGATTACATCAAGATTTGGATTTAAAGATCCAGCTGAAACGTTTAAACAAATAGCAGAATTAACAAGAACAAAGCCTAACGAACCCAAAGAAGTTACAGAAGTAAAGAAAAAAATATTTGATGCTGATAATACTTGGGGAGAGTCTTTTAAGGCAATTGCAGATAACCCAGATATAATATTAACAGTAGTTGGAGAGTCTATCCCACAATCCTTGCCTAGCCTTGCTGCTTTTTTAGGGGTTAGCGCAGTTACAAAAAACCCTTGGGCTGGTGCTGGTGCTAGCACTCTTGTTACTTATGGTTACGTTTACTCTACTATGATGCTAGAAGAAATCCAAAAATCTGGAGTAGATATAGACGACACACAAGCTGTAACGGCATTGCTTTCAGATGAAAAGTTTATGGAACGAGCAAGGTTATCGTCAAATGCTTATGGCATTCCAGTTGCTATGTTTGATGGATTATCTATGGGTATAGCTGGCAAGCTTGTTAATATGGTTTTAAGGTCAGGAGCGTCAACGCCTAAAGTTTTAGGAGCGTCAGTTGTAGAGTTAAATAACCAAGGAATGCTTGGCGCTGCTGGAGATTATACTGGTCAATATTTACAAATGATTCTTGGTCTTAAAGATAAGATTGGCAAAGGCGAAGTTCTTGCAGAATATTTTGCAGAAATACCTACTGGAGGTGTAGAGGTAGCTACAAACGTTTATGGCTCTGCAAAAACTAATCTGGAAGAGCGTAAACTTAATAGCGCATTTGATAACACTAGCAAAGAAATTGCTCAAGATACAGCTATAGACAAATTCAACCCAGATAATGCCCAGTTAACAGTTATTCCTGAAAAAATAGAAGACTTTGATTTCAGGCCGTCTAAAAAGGAATCTCTGGCTGTAGAAAACGAGTCCTCCTTAGTTGAACAGCCAGAGAACCAAACTAAAGAAACGCCAGTAGTTGAAAAGCCAGTAGTTGAAGCACCAGTAGTTGAAGCACCAGTAGTTGAGAAACCAGTTGTTGAAAAGCCAGTAGTCGAAGCGCCTCCAGAGCCAAAGCCAAGGCCTGAAGCAGTTAAGATTGATCCAGCACCGAAAGCCGTAGAAACTGAAACTGAAGTCGAGCCGTTACAGACAAAAGATTCTAGTAAGCAAGTTAAGCCTATTGGCAAGTTTATGGGTAAGTTTGAAAAAATAAGAACTCCAGGATCAGAAAAAGAAGTTTCAGTAGGATATATGGTGGTAGATGCAAACAAGCTGAAACAAGCAAGTGGAGATTTCCAGCCAAGAGATAGGGATTTAAAAGAATCGGAAATACAAATAAATAAAAGAGCAGCTAAATTAGACCCAAAACAATTACTTGAAGCTCCTACAACAAATACTGGTGCGCCAATTATTTCAACAGATGGAACTATTATATCAGGCAACGGAAGAGTTTTGATGTTAAAAAAAGCTTTAGCATCTTATCCTGCTGAATGGAAAAAATACGCACAAGCTGTTGATGAATACACAAACGAAAGCTTCAGCAACAATATGAACGAAATACCTATTGTAGTCCGTGTTTTAGATGGAGAATTTACAAATCAACAATTAATAGAATTGGCAAATTTATCTAACAAAGATTCCATAGCCTCTATGAACGCTACAGAAAGAGCAGTCAGAGATGCAAAGGATATGGGAATTGATTTAGTTTCTCAATATCAAGGAGGAGATTTAACTAAAAGCGAAAATAGACAATTTGTTAATCAATTTATACAAAAAGTTGTTTCTTTAAATGAACAGAACACAATGACTAAAGATGGAGCAATAACAAGAGAGGGCGTGTTAAGAATTCAAAATGCAATATTAGCGTCAGCATATGAAGATACCAACACTTTAGGAACTATGCTTGATAGTACAGACGATAATATTAAAGCTATTTCCAACGCAATGCTTTCAGCTGCACCTAAGTTTGCTCAATTAAAATCAAATATTGCTGGTGGACAAGTTGAAGCTAAATACGATATAACACCACAAATAACAGATATGGCACAAAGAGTTTCTACAGCTAGAAAGAACGGAACAGCCATATCAGATATATTAAATCAAGGAGATATGCTTGCAGAAATAGATCCTTTGGTTAATATGCTTATTAAGGGAATTTACAACGATAAGTTAACAAGAGCAAAATCGCAGAAATTTATGACTGAATTTCTTAATGCTTACGTTGAAGAGGCCAGTAAAAAACAAACTGGTGGAATGTTTGAGGACAATACCACAGTTGGAGAAGTAATAGAATTAGCAAGGAGCAAAGCAGATGGACAAGAAGACCCAACCCTCTTCGAGAGAGGCACAAGAAGCAGCAGTCAGGGCGTTATTGAGAGTCGCCAACAAAAACAAAGAGCCGATCTTGAGAGAAGCAGCACTAGACCTGAAAAAAGAACTAACCAAAAACAAGAAGTCTTAGAAGATGCAGCCGTTGAACAAGATGGGGAAGTGGCCGACATTCGATCCATTACTGAAGCGATCATCGTCGAAAATGAAGAAAGTTACAAAAACCAAAGAGTCGAAAAGCCAGGAACGCTTGTCAACAAACTCGCAGAAAGAAACAAAACAGCCTTAATCTTTTCTGCGTTTGAGGCTGCTGGTCTTGATCCTAATATAGCTGTCAACTTACCAATAGAACGTCAATATCAAATACTACAAAAAATGTTTGTGGATCAGTTTGGTATGAAACAAGTAACCAAGTCAAAAGATAAGAACAGTAAAGATGCCGTTGATCAATTGCTAACTGGATATCATAATCTATCGGCTTTAGCTAACTTCTTTAATTTGCCGTACAAAGCAATTGGATTAGAGGGAACTCTAACATTTGACATGGTTCAAAACTATGGAGCGTATGGAAGCTACAACAGAGGAACAAAGGCTATTACTATTCCAAGAAGAGTAAATAGTTTTGCCCATGAATGGTTTCACGCTTTAGATCATTATATGAATGAAAAGTTTGGTGTGTTAAGCGTAGATGATATTTTTACTGGTGGCAAACTTATGAGTCAAGCTATCAGAAAAGACGGAAAGAATGCTGTTCTTCCAGATGCACCTAAAAATTTAAAAGAGGCTTACGCTAATTTAGTAAGGGCAATGTTTCAGGACAAAGCAGTAGAGTCGCAAAAGCTTATAGAAATAGACAATGAGATTGCAAGAATATCCAAGAAAAGACCTGATGCAAAGAAAATACAAGTATTGCTAAAAAGAAAAGAATCTATTCTTGGTGGTAAAGCATCAAGCCGAACTGTAGACAAATCACAATTTAGAAAAGATGCAGAGTTTTTTGCACCTATAATTAAATCAGATGTAAACTACTGGGCATCGCCACACGAAATGTTTGCAAGAGTTGGAGAAGCTTTTACCACATACAAGATGAATTTAGCTACGATGGACTCTGATTTTCTATCCAAAACAAATGAGGGTTACTTAATAACGCTAGAGCAGTTAGGCGTTACTAAAGAGGGATTACAAAATTCAGCTAATGTAAATAAAATTTTAGATTCCAGAATGGCCTTAACATTTCCAAAAGAACAAGAGCGATTGGAAATATTTGGTGCAATGCAAAATCTTATTGATGCGATTGGTCAAGATACAGTTTTAGGAGATGGCATAACTGGAAAGACATTGCCTGAAGATACTAGAGTTGACGTAAGAAAACTTTACGAACTGCCAAAAGAAAGATCAGAAAGCCTGATGCAAGAGCAAAGGCGTGTAATGAATGAAGCTAAATTGTTTAAAGAGCGTCTAAAGGAAAGGCAGAAACTTTTAGATCAAGGATTAAGAGAAAGAAATTTAGGAACTAGATTCTATGAAGCTTTAGAAGATGTGGTGTTTAGTCAAGCATTCTACCAAAAGCAAGGTGTATTAAAGTCCATAATGAAGCGCTATCCTCGTAACAGAGAAATGCAATACTTGTTTCAGAACTTAGGAACACAAGCTGGAGGTAAATTGCAATCTACGGCTACTGGTGGAAACTTTGCCGACGCTACTGTAAGGCAAGCACGACTATACTCATTACAGCTTACAGCAATTATAGAGCAAAACAAAATTAACGAAATGAGTACGGACGATAGAAAGCTTTTAAGAATGATCTTAACAAGCCAAGATACGTTTGATTCTGCTCCTAAAAACGTAATAAAAGCTGCTGGTCAATTGCGTGGATTAATGAATGGCATTTATGAGTATATGAGAATTGCAGGATTAGACCTTGGCTATGCCGAGTCTGGATATATGCAAAGAGTACCAGATTTAGAAATGGTTAACGCAAGGCCTTATAAATTTAAAAAACAAGCTGCAAAAGTATATGAAATAATATTTAAAAACGAAAATGGGGAACTTAATCCAACAGACATAAAGCAAATGATATCTGTTGTAGAATTTATACAAGATTCAAAACTTGGCATAGTTGAGTCGCAAGAATATATAGATTTTACAAGATCAAAAGAATTTAAAGATTTAAAAATTAATTATGAAACTTCTAAAAGATTAAATAAGAAAAAAGAAACAACTGGTCTTGATGAAAAAGAGCAAGCCGAATTAGAAAAAGTGGAGTCAGAATTAGAGCAGCAAATATCAGAAATATCGGAAATGTATCAAAAATTTTATAGTGATATGAAGTTTGCTTATGGGGATACTTCAGCTATTAAATGGAAAAACACTATATATGAAAAGCAAGTAGGAGAAGCTTTAGACGCTCCTCCAGCAAGTAATTTAACAAAGAAAAGAAAATTACCTCCTGAAGCTGATGCTTTGTTAGATGAGTTTTATGTTAGCGATCCAATTGAAAATATTATTAGCTACATAATGTCTGCGTCCAGAAAAGCTGAATATAACAGACGTTTTGGCGAGCAAAAGATTCCTGAAGTGGATTCAGAGGGTAAAGTCCCAAAAGGAGTATATAATGATTACATTGAGTATTTAACGCAACGAGGATTTAACAATGCTGGCATAGCTGAATCTGATGCTAAAATGTTTAATAGCACAGTTAATTTAATTACTGGTAAAGCAACTGCAAATCAAGATCATGTGGCAGCGTCAGCTTTAAACCATATTCACGCTTTAACATCTATTACATTATTAGTCAGAGCGCCTATCGCATCTATAGCAGAACCTTTTACAGCTGCAATAACATCAGAAAGTGTTGCTAAAGGATTTTCGTCTTTTGTAACCACGCTTCAAGAATTTCCTGGTATTAGAAAACTGGGAGGGAATCCAGAAGACATTCGATTAAGACAGCAATTCTCAAGAATATTAGGTGTTATTGATGACCCAGAAGTAGGCGACATATTAACAAATAGAATTGGTGGAAGCGTTGGGAACAATCCGAAACTTAATCGCATGATGCAGCAATTCTTTTACAAGACAAAGCTAACTGGACTTACAAACGCACAACGTAGAACAGCAGCAAAAATGGGATTTCAGTTTATAAGTGAGATGGCTCACGAATATAAAAATCCAAATAATGAACGAGCAAAGCTTAAAGCAAAAAAAGTATTAAATGATTTTGGCGTTGCTGATTCTAATATGGATCAATTCTCCGATTATATAACAAGCTTTAATGATTTTAAAGTGACTAAAATTCGCAAGAAATCAAGAATAAAAGGTAAAACTAAATTACCAGCTAACGAAGATATCATGTACGACTCTGGCGAATATTCTGATATGGGAATGCAATTGTCAGTAGCTATAATGAGATTTGCCGACCAGACTATCCAAGACCCAAGAATAGCTGATAGACCTAAGTGGGCAGAAACGCCTCTTGGAAGAATTGTTTATGGTATTACATCATTCATCTATTCTTTTCAGGATAAAGTATTAAAAGGTATGGCAAGAAAAGTTGGCCGTGAATATGGCATATCAAAAGAACTTGGAGCATCAAAAAAGAAAGCTGCATTAGATGCAACGGCTTATGTAGCTGCAACAGTCGCACCGACTATGATTACTTTGTATAGTGGACATCTCATTTTTTCCACATTGCGAGAACTAATGTTAAATCAGGATCGCTGGGATCGTGAATGGGAAGAGAACGAAAAAGACCCAGTTAAGTTTGCTACAGATTATTTATTGCCGTTGGCGTTTGCCAGATCAGGATTTACTGGAGCGTTTGATCCAATTTATCAAATGTTTACTGGTCTGAAATACAGAAGAGATTTTTCTAATATCTTTATTGGAACTGGTGGATATGGTGCTCAAAACTTTCAAAACATTGCGCAGTATTTTATTAACAATAGCGAAAACACTTTATCAAACGAATATAACGCTCTTAAAGGATTATGGAATCTAACAATAAACCCAATCTTATCATATTTATATTCTATCGCTCCTATGTCTCCTCCAACAGCATTAGGAGGAATGCCAATCCTTATGAAGCTAACGTCAGAAGATTTTAAGAATGCTAGAGTAAACGATATTCTGGAATTGATTTACGGCGAAAGATACACACCTGGTAAGCGTGGAAGAAAAAAGAAACAATTTAAAATAGGAAAGTAAAATGAGTTTATACGAAAATATTAACAAAAAGCGTAAGGCTGGGAATTCAAATCCACCATCAAAGTCAACTATAACACCAGAGAACTATAAAAACATGAAAGCTGGGTTTCCTAACAGTAAAAAGAATAAAGCTAAGAGTCGAACTGTAAAGGCTATGGGATATTAAGAAGCGATTAACAGCGCAATTAACAGCGCAAATAGGTTTGTTGATTTGCTCTACAGACATTGATTTCATTGAATAAATTGGTACGTTTAATTAGTTCAGAGCGCACCATAATTGAATCTGTTGAAAGCTATATCAGGCAACATT
>TARA_B110000483_G_scaffold44242_1_pt1 | contig 11224 bp, 9 predicted proteins | sample TARA_B110000483 | Tara Oceans TARA_B110000483 (sample SAMEA4398176) | marine metagenome | biome: Polar Biome; feature: [SRF] surface water layer (ENVO:00010504); material: water (ENVO:00002006), including particulate matter (ENVO:01000060) such as... | depth 5 m
AATGGATAAAATCAACATAAATGAAAAAATTTTAGTGAGTACTTTTTTTGTTAAAGGCGACAAATCAGATTATATAAATAAAGATGATATTAGTATCATTAAAAGTAAATTCCCTAATTCAGAGTTTATAGAAATATTAAATTCTGGCCATTGGGTTCATGCAGAAAACCCTAATTATTTTTATTCCGCATTACAGGAAATTTTAAAAAACTAAATCTATAATTTTAGTCTTGTCCTAAACTAAAAATTATTGTATTTTTGCGACCCAATTTTTAAATCAAAAAATGAAAATTTCAAAAAAAAGTTTAGGTAATCAACATTTGTTAATTACTATACAAGTATTGGAAAAAGATTATTCTAAGAAAGTAAATGAAGTATTAGTTAATTATTCCAAAACAGCAAATATGCCTGGGTTTAGAAAAGGACATATTCCGCTTGGATTAGTGAAAAAACAATACGGAAAAGATGCTGTTAGAGAAGAAGTAAGTAAGATTATACAAGAAGAATTAAAAAAATACTTAGTTTCTGAAAAATTAGATATCTTAGGAAATCCACTTCCTGTATCTAGTGATGAAATTGATTGGAATTCAGGTGAGTTTAATTTTGATTTTGAAATTGGCTTAACCCCAGTATTTGATATAAATTTAAAATTCAAAAAGCCTGTAACTAGCTATGCTATTACTGCTGATGATAAAATGATTAATGACCAAATTACAAACATTCAAAATCAGTATGGTAAATTAATTAGCAAGACTGAAGTTTCTAAAGATGATGAGGTAACAGCTTCGTTTATTAATCAGACGGAAGAAATAAATAATAAATTTACTCTTAAACTAGATAAATTTAAAAGTAAGTCAGCTTCAAAATCTATTGTTGGTCTTAAAGTTGGTGATTCTGTTTCCTTAAAAACTAATAACTTGTTTGAAAATCAAGCTGATTTAGTTAGTGCTCTAAAAATAACAACTGAAAAAGCAGAGGGTTTAAAAATAGATATTGATTTTACCGTTGAAGAAATCAATTTTAGAGAACCAGCAGATTTAGACGTTGAATTATTTGATAAATTATTTGGTAAGGGAATTGTTAAAACAGCTACTGAGTTAATGGGGAAAATTGCAGAAGATGCTGAGAAACAATTTGTTCAGCAATCTGATCAAAAGTTATTAAATGATGTAACCGAATACCTTATCGACAACACTAAATTTGACTTACCTGCTGAATTTTTACATAAATGGATGCAGACTGCCGGTGAAAAAGAACTTTCCCTAGAGGACGCTAAGCTAGAGTACATGAAGTCGGAAAAAAGCATGAGATATCAATTAATTGAAGGTAGAATTATAACTGATAATAAACTTCAAGTTAATATGGAAGAAATCAAATCTTACACCAAAGAAATGATTATTAGTCAAATGCTCCAGTACGGACAAGCTAACCCTGGAGATAAAGAGCTCGATGAAATTATAAATAGGGTTCTTACAAACCAGGATGAAGTTAAAAGAATATCTGAGCAACTAACAAGTCAAAAAATACTATCTTTTTATAAAGAAAATGTAAATTTAAAAGCGAAAAAACTCCCTTATGATAAGTTTGTCAAGGAAGTTTATGGAGCGTAATTTTTAAAACCCTTATCTTTATATATGGAAAATGCAGCATTAATTGGAGGCCTTGTAGTTGTCATTATTGCAAATTTACCAGCATTAATTAAAAAGTATAAAAATTAAATCATATGGATTATTCAAAAGAATTTGAAAAGTTTGCTATTAAAGATCAAGGAATAAATAGTTCATACTACAATAAGATTGTTAGTAGTATGTATCCTAGTTCTTTGACGCCTAATATTATAGAAGAAAGACAAATGAACGCTTCAGTTCTTGATGTTTTCTCTAGACTTATGATGGATAGAATAATTTTTATGGGCACAGCAATAAATGATCAAGTGGCGAATATTATACAAGCTCAGTTATTATTTCTTGAAAGTACAGATGCATCAAAAGATATTCAAATTTATATAAATTCACCGGGAGGAAGTGTTTACGCTGGTCTTGGTATTTATGATACAATGCAATTGATTAAGCCGGATGTTGCCACAATATGTACTGGCATGGCTGCTTCAATGGGTGCAGTTTTATTATGTGCTGGACAAAAAGGGAAAAGAAGTGGATTAACTCATTCTAGGGTAATGATCCATCAACCATTAGGAGGAGCCCAAGGTCAAGCAAGTGATATTGAAATAACTGCTAGGGAGATAATGATACTTAAAGAAGAATTATATAATATTATAAGCAAACATTCTGGTCAAGACTACGACAAGGTTTACAAAGACAGTGATAGAGATTATTGGATGAAATCTGATAAAGCTTTGGAGTATGGTATGATCGATGAAATTCTTACAAGATCTTAAATTTATTTATCTATGAGTAAATCTTCTGAATTACAATGTTCATTTTGTGGAAAGAAAAAAGCAGAAACAGAACTGTTAATTGCTGGAATTGATGCGCATATTTGTGATCAATGTATTGAACAGGCCAATGGGATTGTTATTCAAGAAGCTAATTCGGAGATATCCAATAAAGAGGTTTCACCATCTAAACTTCTCAAGCCTCAAGAAATCAAATCATTTTTAGATCAATATGTCATAGGTCAGGATTTTACAAAAAAAATTCTTTCAGTATCTGTTTATAATCACTACAAGAGGTTAAGTCAAAAAATTGAAGAGGATGATGTCGAAATACAGAAAAGTAATATAATAATGGTCGGTAAGACTGGAACGGGTAAAACATTAATGGCAAAGAGTATTGCTAAAATGTTAGATGTTCCTTTAGCTATAGTTGATGCGACAGTTTTAACTGAGGCAGGATACGTAGGTGAAGATGTTGAAAGTATTTTAACTAGGTTATTACAGGCTGCAGATTATAATTTAGAGAAAGCAGAAAGAGGCATAGTTTTTATTGACGAAATAGATAAGATTGCTAGAAAAAGCGATAACCCTTCTATAACGAGAGATGTTTCGGGTGAAGGAGTACAACAAGCTTTACTTAAATTACTTGAAGGAACGATTGTGAATGTTCCACCTAAAGGAGGAAGAAAACACCCTGATCAAAAATTCACAGAAGTAAATACAGAAAATATTTTATTTATTGCAGGAGGTGCATTTGATGGAATAGAAAGGTTTATTTCTAAACGATTAAATATGGCTGCAATAGGCTATAAATCTTCCAAAGAAGAAGTTATTTTAAAAGATAATTTACTTCAATACATAAATCCCAAAGACTTAAAAGATTTCGGTTTAATACCCGAAATTATCGGAAGGCTACCTGTAGTAACATACATGAATCCTTTAGACGCTAAAGCACTTAGAGCTATATTAACTACTCCAAAAAATGCAATTATCAAGCAATTTGTGAAATTGTTCGAAATGGACGGAATTGAACTTGAGATTAAAGATCCAGCTTTAGATTATATTGTTGAAAAAGCATTAGACTATAATTTAGGAGCTAGAGGTTTAAGGTCTTTATGTGAAGAAATATTAAACGATGCAATGTTTAATATGCCAGGTGGAGATAAAAAGAAGCTTGTTGTAACTAAATCTTATGCAGAAAAGCAATTATCTAGAATTGTTTTGAAAAAATTAAAAGCAGCTTCTTAATTATTAATTTCTAATAATTCTTCTATATATTTCCTAGAGTTTGATAATCTGGGTATTTTATTTTGCCCACCTAACTTATTTCTATTTCTCATCCATTTGTAAAATAGTCCGTTTTTTGCGATTATAATTTCCGGTTTATCCAATGAAATATTATTATATCTTTTTGCTTCATAATCTGAATTTTCAGATTTCAAGTATTCATCAATTTGATTGGCAATGCCAATTAGATTATTAGGTACTGATTTAAACTCAATTAGCCATTGATGCCTTCCTTTTTTCTTACCATCCATAAATACAGGAGCTACCGTATAATCAACAACTTCTAAGTTAGACTCTTTACATAAATTCTTAATTACATTGTCACTGTTTTCAATTATTACTTCTTCTCCAAATACATTAATAAAATGTTTTGTTCTTCCTGTTACCAAAATTCTGTAAGGATTTAAAGAGGTAAATCTAACCGTATCTCCAATTTTATATCTCCAAAGACCTGCATTAGTTGTGATAACAATCGCATAATTTTTATTTAATTCAACTTGACTTAAGTTGATTATCTTTTGATCTTCATTATGGTAGTTGTCCATTGGGATAAACTCATAATAAATACCATAATCGAGCATCAGTAAAAGTTCTTTAGAACTATTAGAATCTTGAACAGCAAAAAAACCTTCCGATGCATTATAGATTTCGTAATATTTAACTTTATCAGATTTAAATATAGAATTGTACTGATTTACATATGGATTAAAGCTAACTCCTCCATGAAAGTATACTTCTAAATTTGGCCAAATTTCATTAATTGCTTTTTTACCACTAACCTCTAATGTCTTATTCAAAAGAGTTAATACCCAAGAAGGGACTCCTGCTAAACTTGTGACATTCTCTTTTATAGTTTCTTCGATTATAGCAGGCATTTTATGTTCCCAATCACTCATTAAAGCAACTTTCTTGCCTGGTGTGCTAATATATTCAGCCCATATAGGCATATTTTCAATTAATATGGCTGAAAGATCTCCATAGATACTGCCATTTTCAAAATAAGTAGATTTACTTCCCCCTAGTCTAAGATTTTTACCTTCAAATAGTTTAGAGTTTTCATTATTGGAAAGATATAGGCATAATAAATCCTTGTTTCCTGCATAGTGACAATCTTCTAAAGATTCTTGGCTGATAGGAATGAATTTGCTTTTAGAATTTGTAGTTCCGCTAGATTTTGCAAACCATTTAATATCCGAACTCCAAAAAATATTTTTTTCTCCTTTTCTAGATCTTTCAATCATTTCTGAGATTTCTTCATACGTAGAAACAGGAACCCTTTCTGAATAATCTTTATAGTTTTTAATCGAATCAAATCCATAGAGCTTTCCAATTGAAGTATTTTTTGCAGAGCTCAGAAGTTTTAACAGTAGTTCGTTTTGAACTTCATTTGGATATTTAATAAACAATTCTATTTGATGAATCCTTTTTTTTAAAAACCAAGAGGTTATAGAATTTATAAAAGGATTTACCATTTTTTCATATATTTATAGAATACTAAAATTAGTTTTTTTTTCATGAAATTTCAAGGAGTAATTAGAAAAATGCAGAGCGAGTTTAAAAGCCCGATAAAATATTATCTTGAATTTGAAGATGATTTTATCTGCTTAAATGATTTACTCGATAAAGAAGTCTCAATTAAGTTCCTACACTACTTTTGTTTGAGTTGTGAAAAAGAAAAAGAAATTTTTAGACAAGGGTATTGTAAAAACTGTTTTTTTGAACAAGCTCAAGCTGGAGACTGGATTATTAAGCCTGAGTTAAGTACGGCTCATCTAAATATAGCGGACCGTGATTTAGACTATGAAAAAAGAGTTCAATTACAGCCTCACATTGTTTATCTGGCTAATACAGGTCAACTCAAAGTTGGAGTAACTAGGAAAACTCAAGTCCCTTATAGATGGATAGACCAAGGTGCGCACCAAGCTGTTGAGTTAGTTGAAGTTCCTAACAGGTATTTAGCTGGGATTACAGAAGTTGCTATAAAGGACTTTATAAGTGATAAGACTAATTGGAGAAAGATGCTTACTAGTGATAATAATGATCTAGATATAATGTCTTGTAAACAAGAGATGAAAAAACATATTCCTAAGGAAACTTTACAATACTATATTAATAGTGATACTAAAACAGATATAAATTTTCCTGTTAATGAATTTCCTGTAAAACCATTGACTCAAAAACTTATTAAAACAAAAGAAATTAAAGGGACATTAAAAGGGATTAAAGGCCAGTACCTAATATTTGAAGATAACAAAGTTTTTAATGTTAGATCTCACGAAGGTTTTGTTGTAGAAATCTCATTTTAGCGAATTAATCTATATTAATTTCTTCATTTACTTTTAAGTTAAACTTCTTTCTAAATAAATATACTCCTAGGTATAAAAACGGAGTATCGATTAAAGCGATCAGTATTTTGAATAAAAAACCAGAAATTAATAATCCTGTAAATTGATCCCATTTCAAGACTTCAAATAAACATAGAAGAAATGTTATTGTAAAAGTGTCTACGAATTGTGAGAAAAAAGTAGAAAAATTATTTCTTAGCCATAACATCCTGCCGTTAGTTAAGTTTTTCCAGAAATGGTAAATACGTATATCAATAAATTGAGCTAGTAAGTAGGTTATCATACTGGCAAAAACAGCAATTATTGTGCTTCCAAATACTTTTGAAAATAACACATCACCAACAGGGGAATCTGCAATTGCAGGCACAGAATCTGCAACTGAGATTATTATTATAGAAAAAATAGAAGCAAAGATACCAACGGTAACCATTTGATTGGCTTTTTGCTTGCCGTAAATCTCACTGATTAAATCAGTAATTAAAAATGTAATTGGATATGGTAGAATACCTACTGATAGAATAAACAGATCTACACCAAATAGTTGTATATCAAAAGGGTGCCAATAAAAAAACTTTTGAAAAATTAAATTTGAAACAACTAGAGAAGTGATAAAGAGTGCACCAAGAATTAGATAAATTTTTTGTGCTAGTAATTTGTTTTCTACGGTCATTAAACTTAAATATTAATTGAAGTAAATATAACAATTTGTATTTCTTTTTGTTTAATTTGTAATCATGAAATCTTTTAAAAAATATCATATTTCTATTGGATCCAATATTGGGGATAGATTGCAAAATATTCAAAATGCAATTGATCTAATACATTTAGAAATTGCTATAATTAGATCTATATCTCCGGTTTATAAAACTGCTGCTGTTGGTTTTAAAGGAGATTTTTTTTATAATATCTGTATTTCATTTTTCTCAAACGAAGAGCCTAATGATGCATTACAAAGTTTACTTAATATTGAAAATAAACTAGGTAGAAAAAGAAGTCAAAAAAACGAGTATGAATCTAGAGTTATTGATCTTGATATTATTTTAATTGAAGATGAGATTATAGATAATAACCTCTTAACTATACCGCACCCTTTGATGCATCAAAGAGAATTTGTTTTAGCTCCTTTAAATGATATCGATCCTAATGTAAATCATCCAATCCTTAATAAAAACTCATTGGAGTTGTTAAGTCTATGTGATAATAATAAGCTACAACGATTAGATTATAGGTTATCTAATCCAAAAGATAAATTCGATGTTTCTAAGTTTAAATATATTGCTATTGAGGGTAATATTGGAGCTGGTAAGTCCTCATTAGCTAAAAAAATTGCTATAGATTTTAATTCAAAATTAATTTTAGAACGATTTTCAGATAATCCTTTTTTACCCAAATTCTATAAAGAACCCGATAGGTATGCTTTTACCTTAGAGATGTCTTTCCTAGCAGAAAGATACCAGCAAATAACAGATGACTTATCTCAATTAAATATTTTCAATGATTCTATTGTAAGTGATTACGATATATTTAAATCACTAATTTTCTCTAAAATTACTCTAAGTGAAGATGAGTTTTCGCTATATAGAAAGCTATTTTTTTCTATGTATAAAGACATACTAAAGCCAGATTTATATATTTATTTAAATCAAAATATTGACAGATTAAAAGAAAATATAAAAAAAAGGGGTAGAGATTATGAGCAAGATATAGATAAGACCTATTTAAAAAACATAAACTCAGGATATCTGGACTTTCATAAAACTCAAATTGATCTAAATATTAAGATAATCGATATAAACGATATGGATTTTGTAAATAATCGAATTGATTACTTATCTATACTAAGTTCCATTTGTGAATAATTAAATCTATTTATAAACAGAACTCCATAGCAGGATTCCTACGCTAACAGAAATATTTAAAGAATGCTTTGTTCCTAACTGGGGTATTTCAATAACATTATGACTTTGATCAATAACCTCTTGCGAAACACCTTTAATTTCATTTCCAAAAACTAAGGCATACTTTTTATCTTTTGTAAATGTGTATTCATTTAGTTTAGTAGATCCCTCACACTGTTCGATAGACAAAATTGTAACTCCTTCTTCTTTTAATTTATTCACTAATTCTACAGTACTAGTTTTGTATTCCCAATCTACTGTTTCTGTACTACCAAGAGCAGTTTTATTTATATCCTTATGGGGAGGTATTGCGGTAATGCCACATAGAAATATCTTTTCGACTAGAAATGCGTCACTAGTTCTAAATACACTTCCTATATTATTTAAACTTCTAATATTATCCAGAATTACAATCACAGGACTTTTATTAGTCTCTTTAAACTCCTTTGGGCTAATTCTATTAAGCTCACTATTTTTTAATTTTCTCATTCTAGAAAAATAATTTAGAATATCTTCTTTTTAATGTCTTTTTAAAAAAATAAATATTAGTTACATTAGCACTGCGTGATAATATATCAGTAAAAATAAATATTTAAAACTACTCTACGTTGTCTAAAACAGTAAAAAAAATAACTCCATTAATGAAGCAATATAATGCTATCAAGGTAAAATACCCTGACGCATTATTATTATTTAGAGTTGGAGATTTTTATGAAACCTTTGGGCAAGATGCAATCAAAACTGCTAAAATATTAGGTATTATCTTAACCAAAAGAGGAGCAGGTAGCTCTAGTGAAACGGAACTTGCAGGTTTCCCACATCACTCACTAAATACATATCTTCCTAAACTTGTAAAATCTGGATTAAGAGTTGCTATATGCGACCAATTAGAAGATCCTAAGCTTACTAAAACTATTGTAAAAAGAGGAGTTACAGAGCTTATAACACCTGGTTTGGCTATTATTGATGAAGTATTGTCTCCAAAGACTAATAATTTTTTAGCAGCTATAAGCCTGGGTAAACAAATTGGTATTTCTTTTTTAGATGTTTCCACAGGAGAATTTTTAATATCTCAAGGAACAAAAGAAGAAGTAGATAAGCTTCTTCAAAACTTTAACCCTAGTGAAATATTAGTCTCTAAGCAGAAAAAAGATGTTTTTTCTTCTCAATTTAGTTATCCATATCAACTATTTTATTTGGAAGATTGGGTATTTCAACATGATTTTGCGATAGAATCACTTTGCACTCATTTTAAAACAAAAAACCTTAAAGGTTTCGGAGTCGAAAACATGAATGATGGTGTGATAGCTGCAGGTGCTATAATGCACTATTTAAGCGAAACACAACATCAAAAAATCAATCATATAACTTCTTTAAAGCGAATACCAAAAGAAGATTATGTGTGGATGGATAGATTCACAACAAGAAACCTAGAGCTTTTTTATTCTAATAATACCAATGCAGTTACGCTAATTGATGTAATAGATAAAACAATCTCTCCAATGGGGGGAAGGCTACTTAAAAGATGGCTAGCACTTCCATTAAAAGACATTAAGGAAATAAATAAACGCCATGAGGTTGTTAAGTTTCTAATAGAAGATTTAGATTCATTAAATCAAATACAGCACCATGTTAAGCTAATTGGAGATATAGAAAGATTAATTTCTAAAGTAGCTACTTTTAAGATAAGCCCTAGAGAGGTTATTCAATTAAAAAATTCTCTTGAAGCAATTATTCCAATTAAATCCATAGCCAAAAAATCTGTTAATTCATCCGTAAAAGAAATCGGATTAAACTTAAGTAATTGTGATAAGCTAAGAGCTCGAATAAAGGAAACTCTTTTGGAAGAGTCACCTGTAAATATTCTAAAAGGAAATTCCATTTCTTCTGATTATTCTGAGGAATTAAAAGAATTAAGAAGTATTGCTTTTTCAGGGAAAGAAGTATTGGATAAAATGCTCGTTAGAGAAAGTGAAGCAACAGGTATTACATCTCTTAAAATTGCTTCAAATAATGTGTTTGGTTATTATATAGAGGTAAGAAATACACATAAAGACAAGGTTCCTGAGCACTGGATAAGAAAGCAAACATTAGTTAATGCAGAAAGATATATTACAGAAGAGTTAAAAGAGTATGAATCAAAGATACTTGGTGCTGAGGAGAAAATAATGGCTCTAGAAATTGAAATTTTCAATAATCTAGTTCTGTGGATGGGAGAGTTTATTCAGGAAGTCCAAAATAATTCATTCTTAATAGCTAAACTAGATTGTCTTTCAGGATTTAGTCAATTAGCAATAGAGAATAACTACTGTATGCCATTAATTGATAACTCTTATGAGTTAGATATTAAAGAAGGAAGACATCCTGTTATTGAAAAACAATTAAAGGCTCATGAATCTTATATTCCTAATGATGTTTTTTTAGATAGTGATAAGCAACAAATTATAATGATTACTGGACCTAATATGTCTGGTAAGTCTGCTATTTTACGACAAACAGCAATAATTGTCTTGATGGCTCAGATGGGGAGTTTTGTTCCTGCAAAATCGGTAAGAATGGGTTGGTTTGATAAAATATTCACAAGAGTAGGAGCGAGTGATAATATTTCTATGGGCGAGTCTACTTTCATGGTTGAAATGAATGAAACAGCGTCTATATTAAATAATATATCAGCAAGAAGTCTAATATTACTAGATGAAATTGGTAGAGGTACTAGTACCTATGATGGAATATCTATTGCCTGGGCTATTAGTGAGTTTTTACACGACAATGAATCTAAGCCAAAAACTCTTTTTGCGACTCATTATCATGAGTTAAATGAAATGACGTCCTCTTTTAAGCGAATAAAAAACTTTAATGTTTCTGTAAAGGAAGAAAAAAACGATGTTCTCTTTTTAAGAAAATTAGTTCCTGGTGGTAGCGAGCACAGCTTCGGAATACATGTTGCGAAAATGGCAGGAATGCCAAATCAAGTATTGAAAAAAGCCCATCAAATTTTAAAAAAATTAGAAAAGTCTCATTCTAATGAAGAATTAACAGGGAAAGTGAAGTCTATAAAAGATGATCATCAGCTCCAATTTTTTAACTTAGATAATCCAATTTTAGAAGAATTAAAAGAAGAGATTTTAAAAATCGATATTAATTCCTTAACTCCAGTGGAGGCATTACTTAAGCTCAGCGAACTTAAAAAAAAGATAGATAATTAATAAGTGCTTATTTTTTTAAAAAACACTTTGCTATTATAAGAATTGTATTAAATTTGCACCCGCACCATTTAGGTGTTCGTTCATTAAAAAAAA
>TARA_B110000483_G_scaffold91303_1_pt1 | contig 11211 bp, 20 predicted proteins | sample TARA_B110000483 | Tara Oceans TARA_B110000483 (sample SAMEA4398176) | marine metagenome | biome: Polar Biome; feature: [SRF] surface water layer (ENVO:00010504); material: water (ENVO:00002006), including particulate matter (ENVO:01000060) such as... | depth 5 m
AAACGCAGCTTTAAGTGAAGAAGATGCAGGACAAAAGGCTGCTGAATTTGTTGAAGAAGCTTTAGGGGATTTCTGGAATAAGGATATACTTTTTTCTGCTGTGCTTTCAGTTTACCGAAACGAAAAGCCTCAAGGAGGAACTGTTTGGAAAGATGACGATAGTTATGCCACAAGAATTAATAAAGGTGTTCGGATATTATACAAAGCTTTTGAGCCTGGTATTGTAAGAAGTGCTGCAAAAATAAATAGTGCAGACAATAAATTACTTGAAGTTTTAGGTCAGGGAACAGGTTTTAAGCCGATAGAAGTTGATTATCGCAAGTCAATGAAGTTTACGGCTAGACGAATAATGAATTCTACTCAAAACATAACAAGTAAAAGTTCTCTTGAAAGAATGAAAGACTCTGGTGAAATAACAGGAGAAGAATACAGAATAAAAAACGCTACTAGGGAAGAAACCAAAAGAGAAATGATTAAGGGTCTTGTTGACCTATACCATGGAGCAATATATTTTGGATTAAGTCCAAAAGAAGCTAGTAAGGCATTAGAAGAAGGTGGAGTGCCTGGCTATATGAGATCAGACATAAGAATATACAGAGAAATAAAAAAAGTAAATAAGAATTAAAAAAAAAGGGGAACGATCACGTGTGTCGCACCCCCATTTTTCCGTCAAACAAACAAATTATTTAAACTAAATGCTAGGAAATTAATGCCATTAAAAAAACTAGCAATTGTATTAATCTATACACAAATCTACAAAATTTCTTTCAATAAATCACCAACTCTTTTACAATCTTTTTGATTTCTAGGCATATATAAATGAGCCTTAATATCTTGTTCATGTAAAAACCTCTTAAACAGCTTCCACCTCATGGGGAATGCTTCGTTTGGATTTCCTTTACATTCTATTATAAATCTTGGGGGGTATTCTTTATCTACAAAGTCTGGAGTGTATTTTATAGGTAATATTTTCTTCTCACCCCTGTTGTGTAATTCCTTTTGTAGTTTTGTTTTTTCGTAAGAAACGTTCTCTGAGTAAAATCCATCTACTATTACATAGGTTTGTCCTTCGTAAGTAAAAGGAACCTTAAGATCTTTAAGAACTTTATACATATGGAGCTCTAATTTACTAGCAAACTGAATTCCATCCATAGAAACTTTAGTTGCCTGAGTCTTCTTCTTTCCTTTTTTAAATCTTCTCATCATAATAAATCCATTCTATCGTCCTCTTCATATACATCTATAATTGTCTCTATATTAGCTACATTAGTAAAGTAGAAAACAGCTTGTTCTAGTGTTTCACAAAAAATCTCAGGAAATAAAATTGAATTAACCTCATCTACCAATCCCATATCTGTCAAACACACAAATCTTTTAATACCTTTTATATCTAAATCGTAAAGGAACATGTAATATTCGAATATTAATCCAGGAAAAGCACCTTCCATGTATATGGAGTCTTTGTTGCTTATATTAAAACAATCTGAAAGCCATAGTATAATATTTTCAGAAAACCTTGTTACACGAACTTCACCTGTAGATCTTACTCTAGTAGAACCTGCGTCTATATAAAAATATCCTTCTTCTGCATTGTCTTGACTACCTATGTCTTTTATTAGTTCACGAAGAATATCATATTCGTTTGAATAAATAGCTCTATTTATAACTACTTTTTCTGGATCTAAAGACATGTTTCAATTTACTATTCGCTTTTAACTAATGGAGTTGTTTTGTCGGTTGCATCCTCAGTCTTCTTCGTAGAATCTGTTTTGGTAGCTGCCTCTTTGGCTTTGGCTATTGCTTCTTCTATCCCTGGGAGATTCTCCATCACCATTTGAGTTCCGCTTAATGCACCGTTTAGTTGTTTGACGTGTTCTAAGGTATTGTTCATTGCCATTAGAAGATTCTTTACGTCCTTCTCGATTTTCTCTACTCGTTTCTCGATTTTGTCTAGTCGACTTGATTTTTCTTGACTCATTCTCTTTCATTTTTTATTGCTTCGATTATAATACCTACACCGATAAGCAATACGCCTACTGATAATATAAACAAAGATAAGGTTATAACTTCTAACATTCTTCGTCAAATATACATGAAAATCTTGCAACTTGACCATTTTCTGGGTGGTGTAAAAACCCTTCAATTCCTTCGGGACTCTTATATCCCATTTTATGGTGCCAATAATCTGATGATGATGGACTTCTCATAGACTCAACGGTTACGTTAATGTAGTCTTTTGAGGTTTTGTGATGAATGTGATGAACATAAAAATAGGTATGTTTTGCTTTAGCCCATTTATCTTTAGCCTCAACACTCATTAATGAACCTAAGTTTTGTTGTTTAGCTCCGTCACCGTGACTAGTTCCAATAAGGTTTTTTCCGTATAAAAAATACTTTCTATCAGTTAAGTCAACATCAAATGTAATGTTTTCACAATCCCTGAACCAACTTTCTATCATGTCACTTAAGAAGAATCCACTCATAAAATCATGATTACTTGGATTAAACACATAATGCACGTCCGCAACTTTAATTAATTTTTCCAGACAAGCGATATATAAGTTTTTTGCGGCTCTATAATTATCGTACCACATATTTTCTGTGTCTTGTGGTGTTCCCTTTGTTGTCTGTCTTCTACTATTGTCTGTGTGAAGTATATCATTACCACCAACAAATAATATTTTGTCTATTTCAAAAGAGTTTGAATACTGTAATATTTTATCTATACCCTCCATTACCCTGTTAACGGCTATTTCAGTATTATAATCCTGACCCGTTCCAAATTTATTAGCATACTTACCTATATGAACATCAGCAGGATCAATAACAAGAAGATGTGGATCTTTTACTTTATCTCTTACAATTTTCTTATAATCAAAGGTGTGTTCTTCAATAGATTTAATGTGGTCTTGGTACATGTCATCAAAAGATGGACCAATTTCGTCAGGTCTAAAATTAATAGACCAGTGCTTTCCTTTATACCATGCATGTTTTACAGTTGAGGCATCAATACCTATAGAATTACACTCATCAAATAAACTAGGGTTTTCATCTCTCAGCTTATCTTCTTTAACTATTTTAGAAACTACCTGTCTAAAGTTGTGAAAAGTATTTCTACCCCAGATTTCATGACCATCAGCCATCAGCCTTCTGGTAATGTTAGAAATATTAGTAATTCCTGAATTGTATATTCTTAGTGCGTTTGTTTTGACTTCAGAGTTATGTTTCTCTTGTTCAGTCCTTTGTTCTCTGCTTAAATTCATTGTTCATCTAATTGATTTAAAAGTGTATGCATCACAGAAATGATTTCATTTGCGTTTGTTACTGGTGCCTGTAAGTTTGTCTCGTATAAAGACTCTTGAAAATCAATAACCTTGTTTATTATTTTTTCGCAAACATGGTTTATGTACAGGTCACGCTTTGTTATCATTTATCTTGGTGTGAGAGCAAATCCTCTCCTAACTGTTGGTTGACTTTTTTAATTGCCTTATATATTAGTCTTCCTTTCGCTCGGACAGCATGCTTAAATGTTGGTGATGATGTTGAATCTACATCCATATTAATAGTAGCATCTAAACATAGATACATATCAACAATTTTAGTTGAATCTTCTCCATTAAGTAATATCCAGTTAATCTCTTCTTGTATCGAGAATTCCTTTTTATTTCTTCTTAGATGTAATCCTTCGTAGTATTCCACAACATGTGATATTTCGCTCATTTTATTATGTTAAAGTTAATAATTTGTTTTTAAGTTAAAAAGACTTAAGTATTTTTGTTTTCCACAATGGAATTTCACCAATACCATATGTTTCATATAGCTTTATATAAACTCTATAGATGGCATCAGTTAAGTTCCTATTAGTGAACGTCTCAGGTATTCTAAAGACTTTTTTTTTCTTAACAACATCAAGGTAGATCACGCTATCCTTGGGAACAGGGATTACTTTCATGTTATTTTCTAGGCACCAATGCATACAATTTAAACCTTCTTCAGTGGTGTATTTTCTAGAAAGGTATGTCTTCTTCTTTTTCTCCAAATGCATCTTCTAGTGTTATTGATTTTACATTGTTAACATCTTTGTGGGCTGTATTTTGGTGTATATCAGATAAAGTATTCCTATCTAATCGATATAAGGGCTCTACGTTGTTGGCATAATAACGTCCACTTGGTATATGAAATTTGTATGTTTCTTCACCAGAGATTTCTCCTTGATATCTCATTTTAACTTTTTCTGTTCTAAATACAACGTCATTTTTTTTATAGCTAATCCCGAGAGGTGTATCATGGTCATTAAAATACCTATAAATAGAAAATCCTGCGTGTGCTTGATTTCTAAAATCTGCACTTCCGCTTATACTATATAGATCAGGTTGCATTATTAAGTCATCAAGTCCTTTCTGCATTTTCTTTGGGTGAGCAACTAAAAATATTATAACATTATTCATTTGAGCAAACATAGTCAATTTTGTTAAAACCTCTTTTATGTTTTGTAGTTCCTGCTTACTTGTATTGTTAAATTCAACTTTATTAAAGGCATCAATAACAAATATATCTATACCATAAACAAACATTTGTTCTTTAAAAACATCTAAAAGCCAATCCCATGTAGGAAATTCCCCGTTTTCTGAAGAAGTAGTGTACAGCTTTTCATTAGCCCAATCCTTATATTCTTTAATTTCTTCTTTTTTAATTCTAGGGCAGTTGTGGTTATCATACCAAAAACTTCTACCAAAGAATTTTTCTATAAATGTACTTTGATGTAGTTCAAGGGGATGGTGTTCAGGAGAAAAGAAAGAAGCTTTCATTTTATAATCCTGTATTAAATTCATTACATACCACTCAACAAAATTACTTTTACCATGAGAAGGAATTCCCGTAGCAACAACTAGCTGTCCTCTCATAACAGAAAACACATCTTTTAGATCTCCAAAAGAACTTGATTTAGGAAATATAACCTTTGGAAGACCTTGATCGTATAGGTTTACAATATTTTCGTACATATCTTCTACCGTAAAAGTGCCTTGTGTTTTGTAATGTTTAGCATCTTCAATAGATTTTTTTACAGATTTATCACCCCCTGCTATTAGCTGACCATTAGCGTCTTTTTTTTCAAATAAAACCCTAACACATCTATACCTACCAAGTCTTTGTGCTATTTTCTCAGAAACAATTTCTCCTGAATGATCATTGTCTGTGCAGATATAAAACTTTTTCACATCTTTGATATAATCCTTACAATTTATCCAGAATTCGTCATTGTCATTAGCTCCATTAGGCAAACTTATTGTATTCTTATATCCACACTGGTGCATTGCCAGAACATCAAATTCTCCTTCAACGATAAAGGCTTCTTCTTTGCCTATTATAGAGTTTAGATTATAGAAAATGCTTTTACCATTTTTAGATTGTGTAAAGTTTTTATTACTATCTCTATACTTTTTATTTACAACAACATCAAGTTCAAAGTAATTAAAGACTAGGTTTTCTACTTCAGACCTTAACTGTGGCTGATAGTATTTTTCTTGTGTAACACCTAACTCTGTTATTGTGCTTTGCCTTATTGATCTTTCGGTTTCTAAATATTTTACTATTTTATCAGATAATTTAGTGTAGTTTTTCCAGTTTTGTTTAGGCAGTGTAAACGTTTTTTGGAATTTAACTGAATCATCTTTTCTAAAAGCTATAGCCTCGCAGTAATGACATTTTGCCAAACCCTTATCCATGTTAATGCTAAGAGCACGATCAGATTTATTTGTTCTTTGATCTTTACAGTTAGGACAAACCACTTTTAGTGAGTTACCTTTTTTTCCTCTACTTATGGATTCAATAACATCCCATTCTATTATATTTCTCATCTAGTATGATGTTTTATTATGTAATCCCCTACCATAATTTTTATTGCCTATAGAAGATTTTATTTTACGAATATAATTAAGAAAATGGTAATTGAAGTCTTTTGTGCTTCTTTCAAGATGATCTACGCTTCTTTGAGTCTTAATGAATGTAACCATACATTTTTTTAAAAACTCCAAAGTGATGCCTTGGTTTTTAGTAACTGATTCAAGGATTCTATTATTCTCTAAATAATTATTTTGCCATAGGCTTATATTTATTATATTTTCTATATCATTATTATCATTCTTGTTTGTTGCGTTCTCAAAGTTATCTGTTGTTTTTTTGTTTGTTGTCTTAGGTACATCTATACCTTGGTACTCGTTGTATTTACTGATGGTAACCATGCTATATAGCTTTGTTGAAGTGTTTATTTGTATCTCTCCTGTAGATTTTAGGTTTGCCAGAGACTTTCTAACTTTAGAAAAGGACATGTCCAACTCATCTGAAAGCCTCTGAGTTGAGGTTATTGTTTGTCCTCTCTCAACTTTAATACTACCTTTGACTAGTGCTTCTTTATGATTTGCTTTTAAAAGAAGGTGCATAAACATCCTACACGTATCGGGATGAGTGTACCACTGCCAATCAAATATTTGCCTATTTAGTTTTATAAAACCAGTGATTTTTTTTACTTCATCACTCATGAGGCAGTAAATTTAGATTCCGCAATTGCTTTTCCTATTTTTTTACTTGAACCTTGTTTTTGAAAATAATACTTGTGCTTAGTCATTTTGTTAAGATTGTATTCATGTTTGTTAGGATTTTTTTTATATTCCTTATTAAGCTTTTTATAATATTCTTTGTAGAAATACATATCCTCTCTAAGAGTAATGGTTTCCATAAGTAATTTACCTATAATGATTTTCTGTCTAATAACCTTAAAATCACTGGTCATGACATCTGTTTTTCCCATGCCTTGGCTCAGTATAAACGCTTTATTCTTTTTAACTACTTCTTCAAAAAAATCATTTAGTATTATGTGGTTAATTTTAAGGTGCTCACTATAAAAAATGTAAGTATCCGTATACTTTTTAATACTATGTATTATAGTGGCATGATTGAAGTGCATCTGTCGACCCACTTCTGTAAGACTTAAACTGGTAAATTTGTACATGAAATAATACCACTGAGCCCTTCTTTCTACCGATTCTCTTTTCCTATCGTCTTTCTTATGATCTCTTTTCAAAAGATTATATCCTAATACCTCCGTCATTTTCTTTATTACATCTTCTAGTGCAATAAATGGATGTTTTTTTATTTGACCTGCCATTTTGTTCGTTTATTTAATTTTAGAGGAAAAAAAAGGTAACGTTTAAGCTACCTTTTAATCCAAGATTTATTTAATTCTAACTGTTAAGCTTTTTTCTAATCCAATCACTCATAGACATATCCTTTCTATTAGCAAGCTCTTTGTATTGAACCAGTTCTTTAGGTTTAACCCTAATATTGAGGCGTGTGTTCCTCAATTCCTTTTCTTCTACTACCATGAGCTATCCGCTTGTTGTCTTTCGGGTTGCGACTTACTTGTTGTTTGAGTAGGCTGAGGTTTGTCAACCTTGTCTTTTGCATTAATCGACAACATAGGCTTACCAGCGGATGTAAGTTTTTTCCACATTGCTAGTTCGTAGGTCTTTCCATTTAGCGTTAAATCACCTCTAAAATCAGGTTGATTGTTTTCAGGTGTTTTGAAATCGTTAATGAAACAGTTCCCTGATCCATCTTTAGGCACATAATTGTTTTCCATTTTATTGTATTTTATGGTGTAAATATTCTGAGAGTTCTTTCATATATACTCGACACAAAGAAATCCTCTCTTTTAATTTCTCTATATCGTTTAGGTTTATTTCTTGTGGGAATTGTACTACTCTTGATTTAGCAGGATAAGGTTCTTGTGTATTAGGATTAATCCATACAGAAGGATTGTGTTCGTAGCGTATCCTGTCCTCTTCTTCTTGAGGAAGATCAATTACATCCAATTCTCTCATTCGCTTGTACCTGACCCCCTCTATGACCTCCTCTGGAGTATCCACAAGGCAGTAAGCTAATATACTTTTACTTAAGCCTGTTAACCACATATACCCTTGCATTTGCCAGTAATACATTTTGTTGTGTTTTTTTAAGTCTCCAAACTCCTTATATAAAGGAAAGGTTCCCATGTTAAAACTACTCTTTACATCACCAACAAACGAATCTTCTATATGTATATCAGGAGTACCTACTATAAAGTCATTTTCAAAAAATTCTTCGTTTTTTAGATACTGAGAATCAAATGGTCTGTCGTGTACTTCTGAAAGTAATTTAATTGAATCAGGTTCTGACAGATTACCTTTCGATATATACAGATTAGTAATATCCTTTCTATACCCAAAAACAGCTTCCTTGTGTAGTTCCTGAAGATAGGTTTTAGTTGTTACCGCTAATTTGTCCTTAATATTTTCAGATGTCATTAAAATGCCTAGCATAGAACAATGACCTTTAAAGTTGCTTCCTACCATGTAGCTTCACCTTGAACACCTGCACCTTTAGTTTGAGGATATTTAGGCTTGTTTGAAGTAACTGAATTAGCATCATCGTCCTCTTGTTCCAATGATAAAAGGGAAACCATGGAATACCTTCTGTAGAAAGTAATTTCCGCACCTTTTTTTTGTGGATCACTATGTGTTATGTTTATTCCTTCTGTTTCAATAGGATTATAATCAGGATATTTATTTCCTTTCTCGTCTATAATAAACGTGTGTAATGAATTTTTTATAATAGGTTGTGAAATATATAAATTGTTTTTCTCTAGTATTGGTTTCAGTTGCCCTAATATAGATTCAATATTAGCATAGTTGCTTTTATAAAAAGGATTGGTTTTGTCCTTTCTAACTTTCTGTACTTCAGAGATTACTTTTGCAATCTTAACTGATAATTCTGCTTTCGGATTCATAACTTTCTTTGATTTGATTTAAATTAAACGGATTAGATTTTTTTAGTTTTTTGATTTTGATAGAAAGGGTTTGAATTTCTCTTTTCTTTTTATCTAAATCTTCTTCACTCTTATGCTTTCTTCTTCGGGTTTTTTCTAGTAATTTTTGTGCTGAAGTAAAACACATAGAGTCGGATAGTTTACCTAGTCCTTTATCAAGTCCAAAGTCAATTATCCATTCTTCCAGAGGCATCATAATATCAGATGCAGTTCTAAATATTTCGTATCGATAAGATTTACCACTTAAATACCTTTCGATTTTAATTCTAGGAATGATAATGTTTTCAGTTCCATCTAAAAATACATAAACAGGATAATTGTCCTTGTTATCTTGATAAAGTTTTTCTATTTTTCTTGTTCTTCTATTCACTTAAAGGTTTATTAGTTTATAGTATTTTCTTAATTGTCGCATTCTTTTTCCAATTGATTTTATTTCTTCACCTTTTTTCTTGGTTTTTTTTGCACATATAATTTTACTAAATTCAAGGCTTTCGTCTACGATTTTATTATGCAGATATCTAATGTGGTTTGACGTGTAATTAAGGTGTCTTGTCTTTTTTGTTGTAAATGTTATCATAGCTTTCTTTTTTTTTCTTTTGGTTATCGTGAAAATATTCAGCGTATTGAAAATCTAATTCAATATTTTTATAATAGTCTTTATTATAGTTTTCGTCTAAAAGTTTTTTAGTTAATGACATGTTAATCTAAAATTAGATTAGTCTTAATTGCATTTTCAATAAACTCAATGAAATCTAAAGTGTAATTATCTTGATTTGTTCCTACGTTCCAACTTCTGTTAAAATTTAAGGTGTATTCCTCGCTGTACGTTTGAAAGTCATAGATTTCATAAGTGTTTGAATTCCATCTGCACACCCATGATCGGTATACTGTCTCATCCTCGTTTGGTATTGGAAAAGTTGGTTTCCCTAATACCCTAACAAGTTCATCGTAAAAGGCATTTATTCTTAGTCCTTTATCTGATGTTCCTACTCCATAGTTCTGTGCAATCTCTTGCTCGTGTACCTTGTACACAATTAAGCTACTCATTTTCTTTGGATTCGTAGCGGTCTAAGATAACACTTTTTTGATACGCATTTTTGCATTCTCGGATAAAACCAGAAGCCTCCCCTTCATTATCAAAAATTTGTACAACATAAGTTGAATTAGAAGTAGGACACGTAACTTTAAAATCAAAGCCATCCTGTTTTTTAATAAGTTCAATGCGGTGTTCATAATTTTCTTCGTTTGACATACTAGTTGTATTATTTTATTTAGGCTAAGTTAATACAATGTGAGGACATAAACAAAATTAATTTATATGTATTTTATAAAAAACATTGGTTTTTTCCCATCCACACCAAACTTTCCAAACTTTTATAAAACTTTTTAAAAACGCTAGCCATCCGTTTGACCGATGTAAACAAAAAAAGAGAGACATTTCTGCCTCTCTGAAGTTTATATAGTCTTATATAGAGTTTATATTTAGTCATTTCCCATTAGGGGAAGTTTTTTGCCCATTATGGGACTTTTAATTTTTGTACAAAGCCATCTAGAATATATTCTTTAAGTTTATTTCCCGATGTCTTTAATATCTGTGCTAGTAATGTGAATGTTCTTAGGTCTGGTAAAATCAATTCATACTTACCCTCATTAAGATCAACCTCAAATTCATGTATTGAATAACCGAATTCGTTGTTAGTGTAAAGGAAGATGGTCATATCATCAACCTCATTGTGTACTGAAAATTTCTCTAATAACATAATTTAATTTATTTGTTTGACAATGAACACCTCAGATTCACATCTGTAGTGCTTTCGGGTATAAAACCCTCGTCAGATTGCCTCTTCACTTCTCTTTTAATTTCACAAGATATTCTTCAACTTGCTCTACAGTTTCACCTATATAACTTTGTAGGTCTCCAAGTTCTTTAAATTCAGACTTTGTTATAAAACTAACAGTCTCGATCTCTTTTAGTGAATCTTTGAGTTCCTCTAGTTTCTCTAGAAGGTCTTCACCAGTATTTCCTAAATCTTGCATTTGTATTATAGTCATAATCTTATTTGTTTTAGTTAAAAAAAGTTTTCTTAGTAATGTAAAAGTTCTTTGCATTTTTTTCACGCACAAAATCTATTACTGCTTCATCAAAATCTAGTTGAGAACATTCTTTCCAATTGTAGTCACTAGGATATAATTGACAAAACTCCTTTGCTAATTTGTAGGCTCTATCGAAAGAGTTCCAAAGTGTACCACCAAGTAAATCTTCTTCTAATATTACACAAGTTACCAATGCCAAATCTTTTGCTTTTGTATCTGTCATAGTTTCTAAATTAAAAAGGTAATTCGATATA
>TARA_B110000483_G_scaffold243258_1_pt1 | contig 11210 bp, 9 predicted proteins | sample TARA_B110000483 | Tara Oceans TARA_B110000483 (sample SAMEA4398176) | marine metagenome | biome: Polar Biome; feature: [SRF] surface water layer (ENVO:00010504); material: water (ENVO:00002006), including particulate matter (ENVO:01000060) such as... | depth 5 m
AGTACTCATCAATAGGTGTTCCAAGTGTTATAAAAATAACATCACTTTTATTTATACAATCATATTTATTAGTAAATCTTATCTTCAATTTTTTTTGTAATTTAATTATTTTTAAAAGACCTTTCTCTTTAAACGGTAAAATATTTTTTTTTATTTTTTCAATTTTTTTAGTATCAATATCAATACTTGTTACATCAAACTTTTTCAGGGCTAAGCTAAAAGAAAGAGGAAGTCCAACATGGCCTAAACCACCAACTATTGCAATTTTTTTTTTTATTATCATTTGATATTCAAATTTTTAGTTAGACTGGTATATTTAAAAATATTAGAATAACTTAAATAATTCCAGTTAATTACAAATAAACAATAATTATGAAAGACTCAACAAGTAAATTCAATATAGTATGTATTATAATTTCTTTTTTTTCACTTTTTTTATTTATTTTTATTTACGACTTTTACCTAACAGAAAATTTTTATAACTATAATTTTCATTATAAATCAAATGTATTAGATTATTACAGTCAAGATGATCGAATACAATTATTCCAATCGGTGTTTGATTATTATTTCTTTTTTGACTTAAGTTTGGCTTTATTAGTTTCGAACTATATCTTTATAAATATACCTAAGATTATTAAAAATTATAAAACTGCACAACATCTTCAAATAATTTGGATTATAAAAATTGTATTCATTCTTACACTGTTCTCAATTTACGAAAGAAACACAATACTTGATCAAAATGCTTATTTTTTTATATCAATAAATAACTTTGAAATTTTTGACTTTTTTGATGTTAAAAATAAGTATATTTCGGCCTACTCACCAAATACATTTGTTGTATACTTTTTAAAGGTATTGAATATATTTTTTTCAAACTCTTGGTTTGCAATAAAAGTAATTTTAACACTATTTTACCTAATAACTGTTTATTATGGTTATAAGATAATAAATATTTTTACTAAAACAGATAATATATTATTCATCTACATACTGTCTTTCATTCCTTCACTATTTTATGTTAGTTCAATTATTGTTAAAGACATCATAATACTTCCATGTCTTTCAATATTTTTTTATTATTTTTTTCTTTTAATCTTTAAAAAAAATAAGATTGGAATCGTAAAGTATGTGTTAATAATTTTTATGAGTATTGGAATTATCGCCTTATTTAGAAGCTGGATTGCTGCATCGTGCTTGTTTTGCATGACCATGTATTTTTCTTATTCATCAGTTTATAAACTAAAAAATTGGATTCAGGAAAAAAGGTATAAAATATTTTATTTTATAGTTTTTTTATCAATTATTTTTTTTATTTTATTAAATTTATATGATGAGATTATTAAATTACAATCATATTTACAGCACTATATTAGTGATAGTTATAGAGGCTACATAAGGAGTGGAAAGCATAGCACTGGAATGAATCTATTTGATAATATTAAAAATTATGAAGATTTTTTATTTAGATTGCCAGTTTTATTTTTTTATTCAATATTTAATCCTTTCTTAGAAAAACTAGGCGAATTAAAATACCTAATCCTTATATCGGAAAATATCATAATATGTTTATTTCTTATTTTATCTTTTGTTAAAATAGAAAAGTCAAAAAGTAATCAAATATTATTAATTGTGCTATTAAGCTTTATCTTGGCTTTTATTTCTACACACATGTTTGTAAGCTATTCCAATATAGGAACGGGGTATAGATATTCTGTACAGGCAAAATTACCATTGATTATTCTTTTTATAGTTTTAAATCAGAAAAAAATTGAATATTTATTTAGTTTTTTTAATAAGAAAACTAAAAAAAATAGAATTCAGTAAAACACACAAAGTGAACCCAAAACAAATGAGAGATAAGTAATAGTAATAATTTAAGCCAGTTTTATATGGTTTGATCAAATAATTAAAATTTTTTATTTTAATATTTTTTTTTGGAAGCCTGTTTAATTCATAAATTAAATTATCTTTTTTATATTTTTTTAATTCTAACTCTAAAAATTTAAAATATGAATGTGTTATGTTGTGAATTTCATAAGCTTTAATAAAACAAAAATTGAAATAATTAAAAAAATTTTGATTTGCTAAATTACTTGGACTTGAGTGACTAAATTTTATTAAAACTTTATCTACTTGCTTTCTATCATAAAAATAACCACCCTGAAGACTCAGAGATTTAATTAAATTTTTGTCAATATTTTTAAATTCATTTTGATATTCATTTAAGAAAAGTTTATTTTCCTGCAAACATAAAAAACCTTCTGATAAAAATTGATTAAAAATATCATTCTTATATTCTTCTATTGTTAAAGCCAAAGTGGGTATTTCAAGAAATATTTTATTAACAATTTTTTTAGATTTTTTATTACTTAACATAAAAAAATGATCTTCAGCTAATTTTTTTTCATATAAAAAAGAGCTAGAATATTTATTATTACTGTAAAAAAAAAAATAGAAACTTAAAAAAATAATAAATAATAAGTAGATTGTTAAGAAAGATTTTAATTTATTGTTCATTTTTTATTTTTAATCTTTTTAGAATATAAATGATAATAAGAAAACAATTTATGGAGGAATATTACGCTTAAAAGAGAAAGTATTGGAAATAATGGTATAAGGTACCTGCTTTGTGTCAGTGGTACCCAGCTTGTGTAGGCATATATATGTCCAGCAATCAAGCTTGAAGAATATAAAAATATTTCATTATATCTATATTTTTTTATAAACAAAACTCCCAGGATAAAAAATAAAATTGCTGGTAATACGTATATTAAATTATAAATTAAATAAAAAGTAAATTTTGTATTACTACTATTAAAACCGGATATTCCTTTATAGAAACTTGAAATCCTTGGTGCAAATAAAATTTTTGCAATTCTTGATAATGGTGCTGTAATATAAAGTGAAGGTTTTTCTCTATATCGTTTTTCACTAATCATTTTAAATTTATTATTAACTTCATCAGAAACAACTAAAGGATAATAAGAACTACCACTTATTAATAGTGGATTTTTTTGTAATAGATAAAAAACATCATTTACATCTTTTTCTTCTTCAAAGTAAACTTTTTTAGAAATAACAGGTGGCTCTACTGGGTTAAATATTAAAAAAGGTTCCTCGTATGATTTAACAAATTTTTGATAATTTTTATTATAAATTATTTTCCATAAATTATATTTAGTTTTAATTCCTATAGGTGTAATTATATCATTATCTGGATATTCATAATATTTACTAAATGTGGTTAAATTTCTAATTACCCATGGTGATAAACAGGTTAAAACTATTGTTGTTATTAATAAATATCTTGAAATAATTTTTAACTTAATTTTGTTTGTATTTAAAATATCAAAAATAAAAAAAACCATAAATGAAATAAATAATATTATAGAAAATATGGGTCTAACTAAAATTATCATTGCATAGACAAATGATAGGGTTACTAATTTGGAAATAGATACGTCAAATATATAATTTTTATTAGCTTTATTTTTTAATAACCACAATGATAAGGTTATTAAAAAACTATATAATGTTTCGGTCATAATCAATCCAGAATAAATTGATGTATAGAGACAAGAAACTAAAAGAATTGATAAAATATATTTATATTTATTAGGAAGTTTTAGGGTGCAGGCTATGTCTACTAATAAAACACATGTTATCGAATCTAAAAAAAATTGTGTAAATAATATAGAATTAATATTTTCAGAAAATAAAAAAGAAAATAAAATAAGGATCGGATATCCAGGGGTTCTATTAAAATCCGGCACCCCATTCTCACCTACAACACCATAATCTTTAATTGATCTTGCAATATTAATATATTCCTGTGAGTCATCAGTTATACCCCAAGTATCAAATATTTGAAAATAATATAGAAAAAATCTAAATAAAAATGCAAATATAAATGTAAATAATATTAATTTTATTTTATATTGGCTAAACATCAATAAATTCATATGACAGATGATAAAATTTAACTATACAAACTTATTAAAAATTGTATTCATGAAAAAAAAATATGTATCAATATTTTTTTCTTTAATAGTATTTTGCATCTGTTTTTTTATAATTAATAAATATCACAATCATATACCTATTCATGAAAATACAATAACTGATTACATACAATTTGATGATTTACCTTTTTATAGGGATTATTTCATTTTTTATGATCTAACATATTCTTTTTTATTTTTCATAATGATTTTTTCATTTTTAGATAAAATTGAAAATTCATTTTTAAGTTACAATCTTAAGATAATTTGGATCATCAAGAATTTAATATCTTTGTTTTTAATAATAATTTATGAAAAAAATACTGGCTTAGATCAAGTTTATTATTTTGATATAATCAATAATGAAAAAAGTTGGGTTCATCATTTTGGATACATAAATGATTATATAAATTTTGATAATGCTACGAGTAATTATCTATTAATTTTTAATTACTTAAATATTTTTTTATTTAATACTTGGTTTGCAATAAAACTATTTTTAAATTTATTTTATTTAGCCATAATATATTTATCATACAAAATTTACTTAAAGATTAATAAATATGATTCGACTATAGTTTTTTATTTATTTGCACTATTTCCAAGTTTGTTATTATTTACATCAATAATTACAAAAGATCTTTTGATTGTTTTTTACATCATGGTATCTTTACATTGCGTACAAGAAATTAGAAAAGAGCTTAATAAGAATATAAAATATTTTATTATAATTGCTATCTGCATTTTTTTAATTACAACTATTAGAGTTTGGATGGGGCCTCTAATTTTAATTTCATTAATAACTCCTTATATTTTTGGATATTTTTTTAAATTTTTTAAATTTTTTAAAAGTTATAATCATTTTGGCTTTCTATTGTTTTTTATTTTGATATTCACTAGCCTTTTATTTTTTTTAGAAAGCAACATTTGGAATGATTTTCAAATTAAATTAATTGTAAAACAATTTGATAGGATACATAATTGGCATGCATATGATCATAATATATATAGTGTTATTGGAGAAAACACAGAAAATATTAAATACTTTCTAATTAATGATTTTTGGAGAATGATGTTTTTAAGTATTTTTAATCCATTTTTAAATCATCTGACTAAAATTCAATTTTATCCATTCATATTAGAAAATATATTAATTATTTTTTTAATTTTTTATTCTTTTTTAAATAAAAAATTTTTTTTAGATAAAATTATTTTAGCTTTAATATTCTTAGTTTTAGGGTACAGTATATTATATTCTCATGCTGGTGGTTTTCTAAACGCTGGAACATCCCTTAGGTACGCAATGCAAGTAAAATATCCTCTTTTTATATACCTAATATCCCTAAATATGAGTTCATTGGAAGTTTTAAAAAAAAAATTTATTACTTTTTATCTAAAAAACTTCGATAAATGATGTTGGCAGTGAATGAAAAAATTAAAGCGAATATTATAAATGATAACAATTCAAAATAATTTTTTTTAGTCTCAACTTCTTTAAGATTTGAAAAGATTTCTTCTTTTAATTTTTCTAAATTATAATTTTTAGAATTTAAAAACCTATAATTAAAATTATTATTTAATATACCATACTTTTGTGTAAGCTCAGATGCTTGTTGAACTTTTCTTAAATAATCTACAGAGAATGCTTTTGAAAGAATTTTATAATAACTTTTATTATTATAGCCATCTTTTATTGTCCATTCTACTATTAGCTTGTCAAATAACGATCTACTTTGAATTGTAATACCTTTAACAATAAGTGAAGGACCTCTTTGGACATTTTCAAGTTTGTGAATTTTTATAGATGCAAGCTCTTCATAAATAGAAATAATTTTTTCAATAGCCTGTTCATCAATTATTTTACAAAAATTGCTAAATTTAGTTGAAATATCATAAAATGAACATTGAAGATATTCTAACAAGTATTCTATTTCACGCACATTAAAATTAAGAGAAGAAAGAGGTTTCGTTACGAGAGGAGCCAATGTTATTTTATCATATATATACAGAAGAAATCCATAATTTAAATCTCTTATTAAGTTAACTTCAGAAATAAGATCCTGGTAAGCCTGATCTTCTAAAAAATTATTACCTAGCGTTGCAACATATTTAGTATGTTTTTCAATCTCTCTATCAATTATAAATCTATAATAATTTAAAAATTTTTCTTTTTGAGTACTTTTAGATGTAAACAAATTTATTGTTACTTTGTCTAGGTGTTTTGGTAAAAGATAATATGCACCTTCCAAACTAATATTATTTAAAATTTTTTCTAATTCCTTAAATTCTTTTTTATTCAGTTTTTTATAATCTCTATACTCGTACTTATAATTTTTATTTGTTTGAGTAAATCTAACTATTTTTGCAAAAATATTATCTATATTGTTCTGATATCTATCTTTATCCAAAAGGTTACCTTTGAAAAAATTTTCATATAAATCTAAACTTTGTTTTAAATTTTCATAATCGTAATATGTCTTAAGCAAAATATCTCCTGACAATCTATCTTGAACAAACTTATGATGATTAAGCCTACCTGAAAAAGTAAAAAAATATATGCTTACAATAAATGTGGTAAGGCTAAATACATACCAAAAAAAATTATTTTTAAAAATTTGCATTTTAAAATTATATTATATGAATCATATTTTATAACAATTAAGTTTCTTATTAAATTTTTTTATTTTTATAGAATTTTTATTTAAAAATTTTTCAATTTTTTTATAGCTATATGGCGTATCGTATTTAGCCAATAAACCATCTAATGTATCCATTATTGCCCATTCTTCTAGTTGTTTTTCATTCAAGGGCAGCTTTCCTTGATAGTCATAAATAGGAAAAATATAATCCCAAAAAAAATTTAGATTTATATTGAAAAACTTATTTACTGATCTTCTACAATATAAAAGTTTTTTACAATTTTTATTTAAAAAACTATACAGATCATCATATGAAATTTTGAAAAATTTGATTATATTTCTCCAAATATATTTTGAATTTAAAAATCCTGTTAATGGCTGAGTATAAATATCAAAATATATACTTCCAAATTGGTTTAAAATTTTTTTCATTTGAGTAATTGAGGCAAGTGGGTCAGGAGTATGCTGTAATACCCCTCTACAAATTATAATATCAAAACCTATTTTTAATTTTCTTAAATTATTAAAATCATCCTGAATAGCAATTACATTCTTTTTATTCTTATAATGGTTGAAAAAAATTGCGTCAGAAAGATCATTTATTATCAATCTTTTGCAATATTTCGTTAAATATTCAGAAAATCTTCCAGGACCACATCCAATTTCAAGTACTGTCTTATCCTTGAAGTCTTTATACTCATTAAAAGTAATTTTTTTAATAAATTTTTCAGATATGTTAGTTTTATTAAAATAATCTATTTGTGTTTTTGAAAAATCTCTCCATTGGTAACCAAAATTTTTAGCATAATTATTTGGTTTTTTTTTAGGAACATATACTCCATTGGTAAACTTATATTTTTCTTTGATTTTTTTTGAATTTTTCACACTTTACAATTTCTAATTAGATAAGTTAATTATATTTTTTTTTATCAAAATAATCACACAGAACATCAAAATCTTTTTTATTATCACAGCATTGCCAAAAACCTTTGTGTTTATAAGTTATGAGATTCCTAATTTTTACTAATTTTTCTAATGGTTTTTTTTCTAAAACTGAGCTTTTTTCATTTTCAATGAAATCAAATATCTTAAGATCAAATATAAAAAAACCAGCATTTATCCATCCTTTGTCTTTTTTAAATTTTTCTTTAAAACTAATTACTTGGTTTTGAATATCTGATCTTACCAATCCAAATCTACTAGGTGGTCTTACTGTTGTAACTAATCCTATCTTCTTTTTTTTTTTAAAAAGGTTTAAAGAATTTTTGATATTTATATTAGATATTCCATCTCCATATGTTAAATAAAAATAATGACTATCTGTGTCTTTTTCTAAATATTTTTTTGCTTTTAAAACCCTGCTACCTGTTTCAGTATTCAATCCCGTATTTAAAACTTTAATACTCCAATTCTTATATTTAGATTTTTTAAACTCTTTGTGAAATTCTTTATATTTATAACCAGCTAAAACTATAAAATCAGTTAGATTAAAATTGCTATATTGTTTCATTATATGCCAGATTAATGGACTTCTTCCAATTTCTATAAGTGGTTTGGGTTTTTTAATTGTCTTTTCAGAAAACCGTGTGCCTTTACCACCTGAAAGAATAAGTACTTTAGTCATTTTTATATTTTATTTATACATCTTCTATTATAAGAATTCCAATAATGAAAATAAAAAAGCTAAATATTCATGATGCTTTCGAATTTAACTTTCCTATAAACAAAGATCATAGAGGTTTATTTTTTAGAACTTTCTGTAAAAAAACATTCAAAGAACTTAAAACTGATTTTTCCCCAGTACAACAAAGTATTTGCTACAATTTAAAGAAAGGTACAGTAAGAGGCATGCATTGGCAAACTGGCAGAGGCTCTGAAAGAAAAATAGTAAGATCAATAAACGGTAGTGTCTATGATGTAATTATTGATATGAGAAAAAATTCAAAAACTTTCCTCAAATGGGATGCAGTCATATTGTCAGAAAAAAAGAAAAATGCATTATATGTTCCTCCAAACTGTGCACACGGCTATATGACTTTAGAAAAAAATTCAAATCTAATCTATTTAATAGATAATTATTTCGACAAACAAACTACTAGAATGTTTTATAGAGATGAAACACTGAAAATTAAATGGCCAAAAATCAAAAAAATAACTATAGCGGAGTCAGATCAAAACGCTCCAAGCTTAAAAGACTTAAAGTTTTAATTACTGGATCTGAAGGTTTTATTGGTTCAGCTATAACTAAAGAACTTTTAAAAAGGAAATTAGATATTTATGGAGTTGGTAAAAAAGAAAGAAATATTACAAAATATAAATACTTTAATTTAAATTTATATAATTCAAAGAAAACTAATGATTTCTTTAATAAATATTCATTTGACACAATAATTCATACTGCATGGGTTACAAATCCAAAAACTATGAGAAACTCAACATTAAACGATAAGTGGTTAGAAATATCAAAAAAAATTTTAAATTTGCATATTAAAAACAACGGGTCTAATTTTTATTGTGTTGGTACAAGTGATGAGTATACCAGAATAAAAAATGTAAATAATAAATGTGAAGAAAACAAATCTAAAGTAAACAATTTAAATACATATGCAAAAAATAAAATTTTATTTTATAAATATTTAAAAAAATCAAAAATTAATTATATTTGGTTTAGAGTGTTTTGGCTTTTTGGAGAAAACGAAAATCCTAAAAGATTATTTCCAGAAGTTATCAATAAACTTTCAAATAATAAAAAAGTTTTGATTGAAAATCCAAACATTGGTCTTGACTATACTGATGTTGGTGATGCTGCCAAAATGATGGTTAAGACAATTTTTAAAAATAAAGCGTGCGGAGTCTTTAATGTCTGCTCTGGAAATTATAATAATTTAGGTGATATAACCTATAAAATATCACTTATTCTAAAAAAACAAAAATTTCTTAAATTTAAAAATAGTAAAACTAATACAAAAATTTATGGATCTGTAGAAAAATTGAAAAAATATAAGTGCTTTATAAAAAGTAATTTTAAATCAAAATTGAGGAAATTCGTTTTAAAATTATCAAAAACTACATTTTAATAATATTTTTTCCATTCAATCTTCCTCTTGAGTCAATCACTAATTTTGAATTTTTTTTTATCAAATTATAATTTATATAATCGTGATCAGTTAATATAACCACGAGATTATATTTTTCTATATTGTTGTATTTTAAATTCACACTTTTTATATTTGCTAATTTTGGATAATGTCTATTCTTAGTTATAATTTTAACATAATTATCATGGTATTTTACATTTAATTTTTTTTTTAAAAGTTTATTTAAAATATACAAACTTGGACTCTCCCTATAATCGTCTATATTTCTTTTATAAGCTAAACCAATCAACAAAATATCAAATTTTTTCTTATTCTTTTTTTGTTTCACAATTTCATTAATAATTTTATTTGGCACATCTGAATTAATTTTTTCTGCTAAAGATATAAATTTACAATCATAACCAACTTGTTTGCATTTCCATGATAAATATATTGGATCTATTGGTATACAATGTCCACCAAGACCAGGACCAGGATAAAAAGGCATGAACCCAAAAGGCTTTGTAGAGGATGCTTTGATAACATCCCAAATATCTATATTCAATTTTTTTAATCCAAATTTTAATTCATTCACTAAAGCTATATTAATAGATCTAAAAATATTTTCATAAATTTTAGTTGCTTCTGCAGTCTCTAAATTTTTCACGGGTATTATTTTTTTAAAAATTTTACCATAAAATAATTCTCCAAGTCTCTTAGATTTTAAAGATGAGGCTCCTATCACTTTAGGAATATCTTTAGTCTGAAATTTTTTATTACCAGGATCCTCTCTTTCTGGGGAATAACTTAAATAATAATCTTTACCTTCAAAAATATTATTTTTTTCAAATTTTTTAATTATCAAATCCTTACACGTGCCTGGGTAAGTTGTCGATTCAAGTATTAATTTTTGCCCTATTCTAAAATTTTTTCTTACTACTTCTACTGAGCTCTCTATAAAACTTAGATCTGGTTTTTTATTTTTTGTTAATGGTGTTGGTACACATAAAATAATGATATCCATTTCTTTTAAGAGAGAAAAATTATCAGTTGGATAAAATGATTTATTCATTAAAGCTTTTTTTATTCTCAGTGAATTTATATGCTTAATATAGCTTTTACATTTGTTCAGAGATTTAACCTTAGAGTTGTCTCTATCAAAGCCAAACACATTAAAACCTTGCTCAGATATTGTTAGGCATAGTGGAAGGCCGACATATCCAAGACCTATCACTCCAACTTTTAAATTTTTTTTACTTTGAATTTTTTTTTTAAGCTTTATATATGTATTCATTAATCTAACTCCGTTCAAAAAATATGATTACTTGTAAATTTTGCAATTCAAAACAATTAAAAAAAATATTAAATTTAGGTTCAACACCATTAGCTAACTCTTATGTGGTCAAATATCAAGATTTTAAGTTTGAGAAATCATACCCTTTAGAATTACATTTATGTAAAAAATGTAAACTAATACAAGCTCCTCA
>TARA_B110000483_G_scaffold233349_1_pt1 | contig 11208 bp, 9 predicted proteins | sample TARA_B110000483 | Tara Oceans TARA_B110000483 (sample SAMEA4398176) | marine metagenome | biome: Polar Biome; feature: [SRF] surface water layer (ENVO:00010504); material: water (ENVO:00002006), including particulate matter (ENVO:01000060) such as... | depth 5 m
GAGCTATTGGAAAAAATTTAATATGCATGTTTGTTGATAATGGGTTGCTGCGCAAAAATGAAGCTGAGGAAGTAGAAGATTTATTTAGAGAGAAGATGGACCTAAACTTATTGGTTGTTGATGCGAAGAAAATTTTTCACAGGCATTTAAAGGGTGTGTCAGATTCAGAGCAAAAAAGAAAAGTCATTGGCAGAACTTTCATTGATATTTTTGATAATGAGTCTGCTAAATTAAAGGATGATATTAAATTTCTCGCACAGGGAACTATTTATCCTGATGTCATTGAGTCTTCTGGATCTGAATCAAAGGAAGCAAGGGTTATCAAATCTCATCACAATGTTGGCGGTCTCCCTGAAGATATGAAGATGGAGCTTGTTGAACCTCTCAGAGATCTCTTTAAAGATGAGGTAAGAAAAATGGGTGCTGAATTAGGTCTTCCACTTGAGATGTTAAACCGCCATCCATTTCCCGGGCCTGGCTTGGGCGTAAGAATTTTAGGGGAAATCACCCCAGAAAAAGTGATCACTCTTCAAAATGCAGACGCCATATTTATTGAAGAGCTAATCAAGGCGGATTTATATCATCAAGTTAGCCAAGCTTTCTGCGCATATCTACCAGTGAAATCTGTTGGAGTTGTTGGTGATGAAAGAAGGTATGCTGATGTCATTGCAATTAGGGCGGTAGAAACTGTTGATTTTATGACCGCCACTTGGGCCAAACTTCCCTATGATTTTCTTGGACACGTTTCTAATAGAATTGTTAATGAGGTTGAAGAGATCAGCCGTGTTGTGTACGACATCTCCAGCAAACCCCCGGCAACCATTGAGTGGGAATAGTTTGTCGCCCTACAACCCCCATTCCTAGGCTATTCTGTAGTTACACGCTTTTATTTTCGTGCTTGTAGCCCTTTGTTTATAAGCCTCTGTATATCAGCGAATATTGAGTGGGAGTAATTAAGATGACTTATAGAGATGACTTACAAATTTTACGTGGGATGGCTGTGCTCTTCGTCTTCCTATATCACCTAAAAGTTTTTGGCTTTGAAAATGGTTATTTAGGAGTTGATTTATTTTTTGTCTTAAGTGGATTTTTGATAGCCACTTTATGTGATAAGTCTGGCATCAAGGATTTTTATAGTCGTAGATTGCGTCGTCTTTTGCCCGCTTACTTGGCTACGATTTTTCTTACTACAATCGCCGTGATTATTTTTGTAGCCCCCTCAGACGCTACTCAGAGATTTGATAGGTTTTGGTTTGATGTTGTTGGCTTAAGCAATATTGCATTTTGGCTTGAGAATACCTACTTTGACACTTCAGCATTTAAGCCTCTTTTGAATCTCTGGTCCCTTGGTGTCGAGTTACAATTTTATTTGGTAGCCCCATTCTTACTCCCTTTTCTGCGCAAAAGAATTACGTTAACTTTATTACTTATATTTGGATCGCTAATAGCTGCGATGATTATTCTTTCAATATCACCTAAGACAAGCTTTTTTATGATGCCGCTTCGTTTTTGGGAGTTCTTAGTCGGTGCTTTAGTTGCATGGTATCCGATGAAAGTAAATTCCGTATTTTGGCTAAGATGGCTTCAACACTTATCTTTATTACTGTTACTTGGTGTGTTCTTTTTATACCCTTTATCTGATGGTTCTAATTCTGTTTTTTATGGACATCCTGGATTAGCGGCAGTGTTAGTTGTTGTGCTGACAGCTTCTCTTATTTCCCTAAAAATGAACAGGATTTTCATTTTGAATAATATCGCTGGAAGGAGTCTAAGCAAGCTAGGTGACTATTCCTATTCAATATACTTAATTCACTTCCCAGTAATAGTCTTATTAAATTACAGTGAATTCGGTGGAACACAACTTGGATATAGTGAGTGGAGTGATGCGCTTATGATAATCCTTGCCACCTTAGCAATCTCATACTTTATGTTTCATTACGTAGAATCCTTAAGGTCATCTAAAATATTCACTAAATCTATTTGCATAGCTCTTATTTCACTGATTATGCTTGGATTAGCTGCCCCTTATCTAAACAAATTAAGGTTTACAGATAATCAACTATCAATTTTTGAGGCTTGGGAAGATAGATCTAGTTATCGTTGTGGAAAAATATTTCGGGTATTAAATCCAACTGAAATGCTTTGTTCTATAGGCATTAAAAATGGCCAAAAGAATGTACTTTTGCTTGGAAATAGTCATGCCGATTCAGTAAAAGTACCTTTTGCCGAGGCTCTAAACAAGAAGAATCTGTCTACTTATTTCTATGTGAAGAATAACCCACTCCAATCAGAAGAAACAAATGCGGAATTCATATCAAATAATGTTTCTCAATTTGATATAGAGACGGTAGTCGTTCATTACTCAAAAAGCTTTTACTTGAAAGAAGAGAATCGACGGCAGTTAGCTCATTTCATTGATCTGATGAGGAATCAATCTGTAGATATTCTCTTTATTAGCCCCGTGCCAACTTATGAATATCATGTTCCAAAGTTGTTGTATCAGAAGACCATTGATCCAAGAACAAAGATACGCAGGCAATCTATTCAAGAGTACCTTGATCTAAATGATGAGTTTTTCACAATGATTAGAAAATTAGATATATCAAGTAGAAATATTTTCTATCCACATGAACATCTTTGTGTTGATGGCGATTGTTTGTTGAGTATTTTTGGTAATCCAGTTTATTTTGATAATAGTCACTTAACTATTTCTGGTGCGAATATTTTGTCACCAATCTTTAATAAAATAGCTAGCGAAGCGGTGAAAGTTCGTATTAACCAGTAAGGAGATACATAGTTATAAAATTGACTATTTTTTTTATCGAGGAGGTTTTTTGATCACTTCAATCAAGTCATATTATAAGGTGTTTCTTGCATGCATGCTCTTCATTTACACCACTGTTAATAAAGAATTATTTTGAAAAGGAGCTCTCAAGTATCACATTGTTAAAGAAGGGCATAAAATGTAGAATCAAACAAATAAAATTGTTTGTAAAAAGGTAAATATACAATTAAAAATATGCTACAAATCAGCAAAGTAACAGGCTATCTTTTTTTAGGTATTCTTTTTTTTACTATCGTGTCTTCAGGCCATGATATGTGGGACGGCGTGGTTACTTCTTATGGCTTTGAGGCAAATAATATTTCTGGTAGCAGTGCAACCATGTTAGCTCATGGTTGGTATCTTCAACATTTCCTGCATTTAGCTCTGTTTGAATTAGCTGACAATCTACAAGTAACATTTTTTCAAATATCTTCTTTTGTTTCTTTTGTATTTATTGCTTTGATGGCAAGAGAGGTTGTGTTTTTATCAAAAAAAATTTTTTACTTAGAGGATTTTTTTGCAAATATTTCTTTTTGCTTATTCATTATATTCCCAGTCTGGCAAATATTCTTTAGCAGCATCCACTTAATATTTATTTTTTGTATTCTTCTGGGTTTTGTTGGAATAAGATTCATCCATACTGATTATCTCTTGCTGAAGAAATGTGCAGGGTATTTATTTGTCATATTAAGCTTTCAAGTAAGTTCAATGTTAGTTTTTCTTCCAATCTTAAGTTATGCATATGAATCCAATAAGAGAAATTTAAATCAATTATCACTGCCTTCTATAGTGACATGGTTTATATTTCTTCTTTCTGTGGTTGTTTATAGCGTTAAAACAATAATCTTCCCTCCAGTGAACGAGATTAGCGGCGCTTATAATCAGCTTATGAACCCCTTGTCATCTCTGGAAAGCTTTAAATTAGTTGTGGGCGGCCTTTTAAGCTACTCAACTTTCTTTGCACTATTCTTGCCTGCATTTTTTTTATTCTTAACTAACATGCTTTTATCCAAGTCATACCTTAGAGAATTTTATAAAAAAATTAGTGCCAATTGGCATACTTTTTTTTTGTTAATCATTCTTTTAGGAGCATCAGTTTTTAGCTATGTAATGGTTGGAAAGTATGGCAAGCTCACTTTTGAGCATGTCATGTTGTGGGAAATGCGACACTCTATTTTGCTTGCTCCAATGGCAGCCATTTTTACAGCTTGGCTTTTCCAAATGGTTTCAGTGGACTATCCCCAATCCTTAAGAGGTAATGTTTTGATTATCCTAACGCTGCTTATTAGCTTAACTTTTTTACTTTTTGGGGTTGCCTCAAAGTTAAATAGACATGAGTTCGAGACACAACTTATTGGCTCGCTTGAATCTCTAGAAATTAGCCCAGGAACTGTCTATTTTGCTCTTGATTCAGCTTCAGCAAACCCATTACCAATCATGCGATCTTATGAGCTAAATTATTTATTCTACCGAACGTACAAGAATATTGATTATGATGTACGTTTTGCTGTTAAAGGAAGCAAGGTGCTAGAGCATCAGGGGCACACTCAACAAGAAAGAGATAGACTCCATCTAACTCAAAGCCTTTCCAAGGACATGTGGTTGATGGAAATATATAATCCCTCTAACACTAAATGCAAATCTATTATCTCGATGGAAATTAAAGATTTTTCAGGAAATCTGAATGTTATAAAGAATTCATTGGGCTTAGGCAATGGAAGGGTGAATTTGACCCTCGATTCAACTAAATGCTTTCAATAAAAGAGTAAACTATGAAAAAAATTTCCATTATCATTCCTTTTTTTAATGAAGATGAGGGAGTGCAACATTTCTTCGCTGAATTGAATGCTGAGCTTATTAAGATTAAAGAATATTCCTTTGAGCTAGTTTTAGTTGATGATGGAAGTGTCGATCAAACCCTAAGATGCTTGAAGAATCTAGACATTGGAGAGTTGATGGATGCAAGTATTATTGAGCTCTCAAGAAATTTTGGAAAAGAGGCCGCGCTTACTGCAGGAATTCACCATTTCACTGGTGATGCTGCAATATTCATGGACTCTGATTTAGAGCATCCTCCAAAAACAATCAAGAGCATGTTGGATAAATGGGAGGAGGGCTATGATGTCATCCTTGGCAAAAGAATGTCTAGAGAGAATGAAACTATCCTAAAGCGATTTGGGTTTAATATTTTTTACTGGATTTATAATAAAATTTCGCAATTTAAGAATTACCCAGGAGTTGGAGAATTTAGATTGATGAATAGAGCATCTGTTGATGCTTTAAGGCAGCTTGATGAAAATCAGAGGTTCATGAGAGGATTAATGTCCTGGGTGGGCTTTAAGGAGGCAATTGTCGAGTTTGAGCCTGTCACTAGAAAGCGAGGACAGTCAAAATTTTCTTACTTTAAACTCCTGTCATATGGTCTCAATGGAATTACTAGTTTCAGCATTGCTCCTCTTAGACTCTCAATATTTTTGGGTATTTTTTCTGCAACAGGCGCTGTTTTATACTCTTTGTATTTATTATGGGAATTTATTATCTATGGAGTGGATGTTTCAGGATTCCCCACCTTGTTGCTAACAACTGTTTTTTTTGGCAGCATTAATTTAATTGTGCTGGGAATTATTGGTGATTATATTGGTAAAATTTTCTTAGAATCTAAAAGAAGACCTTCGTTTGTTGTTAGAGAAATCTACAAACTAAAATAAAATATTAAAAATACTACTGTGAGAACACTGTTAAATATATCAGAAATTAAAATCGCTGATGATTTTGGTGCCGACCAATTCCATGATGCTGCGATGTTAACTCTTCTTGAAGATGGCAAGATTGATGGGGTATCTATTTTTTCTGAGCTTCTTAATAAGGAAAATACAAAAAAACTTAAAAATCTTAGGGAAGCTCATTCAATTCAAATTGGATTGCACTTTAATCTTACATCTGGTGATGGATTGCCAAATGTATCTGAGTTATTAAGAAATGCAATATCGAGATCTCTTGACGTGAATTGTATTGCAGATTCACTAGTATCTCAGTTGAATGCATTTCAAAGTAAGTTTGGCTATTTGCCTGATTTCCTTGATGGGCATCAACATGTTCATTCCTTCCCTCTGATTAATCAAGTAGTGTCTAAGGTGCTTACTAAATATAAATTTACAGGGTGGGTTAGAAATGTTGGATCTAATGAGCCCTTGTCGTTTGTTCAATCTATCAAGTTCTCTTATCTCAAAAAGTTCTTAGTCTTACAGTCCTTAGCTTTTTTTCACAGAAGGAACCTGAGAAAAAATAATCTCTTACACAATAAAAATTTTCATGGATTATTGCCACTTACTAATCCCACTAAGTTGAAAAATGCATTACCAGCTTTGTATGATGCCCGCTTCCCAATTTCTACAGTGATTATGTGTCACCCAGGTTCATTGCTTGGAGCGAGCAGTCATGACCACCCCTCAAAGAGTAGAGATATTGAATTTCAGTTTCTATCTTCAAGGTAAATAGATGCTTGAGCTTGATAAGAAAACCTGGAAAGAAATTATTACATTTAGCGTAATTGGAGTCTCAAATGTAGCAGTATATCTATTACTAGTGAGTTTTTTTATATATCTAACGGAGTTTAATTTATCTATTGTTAATGGATTGGCCTATCTATTTTCAGCTGTGTATAGTTTTTGCTTAAATACTATTTTTACCTTTAAGAAAGCTTTTAACATTATGAGGCTAGTAAAATTTTTAATCGCCAGTCTTCTTTTATCCTTAATTGCCTCGGCAATTACAGCAATCATCCTCTTTTTAGAATTTCAGTACTGGGTTAGTTTAATGGTGGTGATTTTTGGATTGCCCCTATTATCATTCTTTATTCATAAGTATTGGTCATTCAAATGAAATGGAAAAGATCAGCCTATAGTCTATGGTATTTTCAGCAAACCACCAATGAATATTGAGAACCAGTAGTATAGAATTTAAATATAAATTGATTTAAAGGACTTTAATAATGACTAGGACTGATATCTTTTTAAGGGAATGTAAACAAACAGATATGGAACAAGTGATTGTGATTTTACAGTCAATATCAGAATTTAAACCATTAAAAAAAGATTATCCATCTATTTGGAATAATTTTTGCAAGCAAACCAATGTTCGTTCACTAGTTGCAACAATTGATGAGACGGTTGTTGGATATGGATCTGTAGTGATGGAACAAAAAATTAGAGGTGGAAAATTTGGGCATGTTGAAGACATTGCTGTTGATCCTAATTATAAAAAAAATGGAATTGCTAAAATTATTGTTGATAGTTTGTTCGATTTAGCAAAGTTAGAAGGCTGTTACAAGGTTTCCCTTCAGTGCCAAGAGCATAATATTGAATTTTATAAAAAATGTAATTATGAATTGAGTGGTCTTGCCATGCAAAGATTCATTTCATAGAAAGATAGTAAGATAAAGAAAATTTTGTTGATTGCAATATAAAGCTTATTAACAATGAACTGTTTAGTGTTGTAAAGATGTTGTGAAGACAGATTTGCCCCTCGCAAACTATTGCTCTTATAAGGTTTATTTCAAGCAGACTATTGACCGGACTGATAACACGGCCTTAGACACTATTCCTACAATGTTTCCTATGTTGTAAAGTGCTACTATCGCATTTCATAAGTAACAATGTCATTAAATAAATTGCAGGTTAAAATTTACACATGAAATACAGAGCAGAAATTGATGGCTTAAGAGCATTGGCAGTATTGCCTGTTATTTTATTTCATGCTGGCTTTGAATGGTTTAGTGGAGGGTTTGTTGGTGTTGATGTTTTCTTTGTAATTAGTGGTTACTTGATTACATCAATTCTTATTGAAGATATTGAGAATAACCGCTTTAGCATCGTTCACTTCTATGAAAGACGTGCACGAAGGATATTGCCAGCACTGTTTTTTGTCTTGGCGGCATGCCTACCATTTGCTTGGCTTTGGTTGACACCAACGGATCTAAAAGATTTTGGAGCAAGCCTAGTTGCGGTATCGTTTTTTTCATCAAACATTTTATTTTGGTTAGAGAGTGGTTACTTCTCTACGGCAGCTGAGTTGAAGCCTCTGCTGCACACTTGGAGCTTGGCGGTAGAAGAGCAGTACTACATACTCTTTCCGATATTTTTAATGCTCACTTGGAGATTGGGAGTCAAGTGGATCTTAATCTTATTATCGATAGCCTTTTTTATTAGTCTAGGAGTAGCTCAATGGGGTGCTTATAATCGTCCTAATGCTGCTTTTTTCCTACTTCCAACCAGGGGTTGGGAGTTGCTTGTTGGTGTATTTGTTGCCTTTTATCTCCAGCATAAAACCTACTTAAAATCTAATTCTGCAAATCAAATATTAAGCCTACTTGGTTTTGGTATGATCGTTTATTCGATCATCGCTTTTGATGAAACAACCCCTTTTCCAAGTTTATATGCCTTGATACCAACAATTGGAACAGGGTTATTAATTTTATGTGCTGTTCCAAAAACTTTTATTCATAAATTGCTTAGCCTAAAATTTATTGTTGGAATCGGCCTGATTTCTTACAGTGCCTATCTGTGGCATCAACCATTATTGGCATTTACGAGACATAGGCTTTTGGGAGAGGTTTCTGACCTTATTCTTATTATTCTATGTGTTGCCTCGTTAGTGATGGCTTGGTTTAGCTGGCGATTTGTCGAGAAACCATTTAGAAATAAACAGACTTTTTTGCAAAGACATATTTTTTTGCTCTCTCTTGTTGGAATAATTTGCTTTGGAGCTATCGGACTTTTATTGCATGCAAATAAAGGCTTTACTGATCGAATTCAAACAGACTTGGATTACAACACAATAATGGCCTCACCACTTCGCAGCAGTTGCCAAGGCAAATTAAATCCTTGTGAATATTTTGGAGAAAAGGTGGAATGGGCTACGTTTGGAGATTCTCACTTATTTGAACTCACTTATGCCTTAGCAGAGCATTTGCGTGCAAGAAATATTGGGGTCCAACAAAATACTTACTCCGGTTGTTCACCTTCTATTACTGATACCACTGCTCGTTGTCATCAATGGAGAAAAGATGCCATTGACAGGATAGTAACTGACAAAAAAATTAAAAACGTTTTGGTGTCATATAGGATGACTCAGCATCTAGATAAAAAAAACTTTTTAGAAAACGAGTCGTTGGATGAGGAGCGCGCACTAATATGGACTGACTTTGTGACGATATTAGAGACTTTCATAACTAATAATAAAAATGTTTATTATGTAGTTCAGCCGCCAGAATTACCATCTCACATTGAGGTTATTGCTTTTTGGAGATCAAAAGGACATAGCTCTAACCAAATTATTGGTGCCACAAGGCAATGGTGGGATCAGAGAAATGGCTATGTGAATGACCGACTTCTGTTGCTGCCAGAAAAAGTGAAGGTGATTGATCTTACTGAAACATTTTGTGATGAAGATTATTGTTATGGGTCTGATTCAAAGGGCTATTATTACTTTGATGATGATCATGTCTCTATTTACGGGGCGAAATTAATAGTAGAAGATGGAGTCTTTGAAAAAGAAGTTAAGTAATGAATAAAAATAAGGCTGAATAGGCAGCTTAATATAAATTTATTGACGCTTTTCTATCCTGCAATAAATAATATTTTACTTACTCATTACTCTCACAACCTTAAGTCTATTGCGATGTTGCTGAAGATTTTTCTTACAGTTGCAGAAAATTTTGTATCAACATGTGGCTATTAAAAATTGTACCTACTCAGAGACTTGCTTTGTCACTGAAGAAACAGCAAAATCACATAAATAAAAAACAGCAGTGGTGTTAAATGAAATCTTATGACGAGTTGAAAGCTGAAATGGAATCAATTCAGCAGCAAATGGTAGAAGTTAATAAGAGCGAACTTGCAAGTGCTCTTAAAGAATCAAAGTTCATGTTCAAAGAGTTTGGCTTTAATGCTGGGATGGTGAAAGGTTCTATTGCAGACTGCAGGAAAAATAAATGATGCAACAAATTCTAAAAAAAATGTTTGATAAGATTATAAAGTTAATAGAGCACAGAAGAATTAATAACAATATTAATCGCCTTCAATCTCTTGAGATCAAACCGGCTAGGGGCAATGCTGATTGGCTGGCTTTATGCGAAATAAAAATGGGTGGTATTCAGCAGAATGTAACAAGGTTGAAAGTATCTGATCTTGATCCGAGGTCTAAAATACACATTCAAACTGGAGGTATGACTGGTGGCGATCGAATGATTCATCACAATTATGCAAAACTTTATGAAAGGTATTTAAGTAGATTCATTGGAACAAGCGAAAACCTAAATATTCTAGAGTGCGGGATTCTTAAAGGCACTGGTCTAGCCGTATGGTCTGAGCTTTTTCCAAAAGCACTCCTAATTGGCTTAGATATTGATTTAGATCATATAAAATCAAATTTTGAATTCTTGAAAAGCAGAGGTGCTTTTCAAAATAATGATCCGTTATTACTTAATTTTGATCAGTTTTCGCCAGATGCAAGTGAGCTATCTGACGCGATTGGATCTGAAAAGCTAAACATTATTATTGATGATGGTTTTCACTCAGATGAGACCATATTAAATACGATCTATGCTCTCAAACCTTTTTTTGCTGAGAACTTTGTTTATTTCGCTGAAGATAACTCGACGGTTTATCCAAAAATAAAAGAGAATTTTCAAGAATATAAAGTGGAGTCTTTTGGGCAGATGACAGTTATAACCTCAAACAATATTTCTTAACCAAAATTAATGAGTTAGTGGCATGAAAGTTAAAGAAACCCAAACAGCGACTTTCGTGAGTTGCTGTAAGAACTCTTAGATAAAGCTAATCCACGTTGTGCTGAGCTTGCAGGAGAAGAAAAGAAACGGCTAGCTAAATTAGAAGCGATAACTGAACGTTTAAAGCCTCTTCGCAAAGAGCATGGCTTTACTACTGGGATGCTGAAGGGTACGCTTGCCAAAGGGAGGGCAAAGAAATGAGCTTGAAAAAAATCTTGAAGTGGCTGCATTATCAAATAATGAAGAACTTCCCAAAGAATAATCTCGGCGATAAGCTATTTTCAATAATTCACTTCATTAAAGCCTACAAAAGGCTGCCAAATAGTAATCAAAAGCTACTTAGTAATTATCTGTTCGAAATCAAGCATAGTGCTGAAGGTTATAATCCTTTAAGGGCTTATGTATCTGATAAGGCTTTTGTTAAAGACTATGTTCGCGCTAAAGTTGGAGAAGATTTTAATGTCCCCACAATAGCTGTTTTAAATAGTTTTAGCGATTGCTGCTCTTTTGAGTTTCCAGATCGATGCTGCATAAAGCCTACCCACTTAAGTGGCATAGTAATCTTAAGGAAGCATGGAGAAACTATATATTTCGA
>TARA_B110000483_G_scaffold65238_1_pt1 | contig 11200 bp, 6 predicted proteins | sample TARA_B110000483 | Tara Oceans TARA_B110000483 (sample SAMEA4398176) | marine metagenome | biome: Polar Biome; feature: [SRF] surface water layer (ENVO:00010504); material: water (ENVO:00002006), including particulate matter (ENVO:01000060) such as... | depth 5 m
AGAAATAAAAGATAGGTTAAAATGTATGATTATAAGGAATTAGATAATGCATTAAAAACTATTAATTCAAGTAGGGATATTTTAGAAAGTTTACTGTTTGTTTAGTATAAGTTAGGCGGTTTTAGTTTTGGTGAAGGTTACTTTCCAATACAAAACCGAGTAAAGATACTCTCCAACAAATCATCAGTATGTATCTCCCCAGTGATCTCACCTAGGAAATGTAACGCCTGCCTAATATCCATAGCTACAAAATCTCCAGTTATACCAGACTGCAAACCATGGAGCACAGCGGCAAGACTTTCGTAGGACTTATGTAAGGCATCATAATGACGCGTATTACTTACTATGGTCTGATCCATCAGTTCTGGATGATCTATGACTGTATGATATAGATGTTCCTTGAGCGCTTCTATATTCATCTTATTAAGAGCAGAAGTAGTGATGATGTTTTTGGCAGAGATGAGTCCTTCTTTATAATATTCCTCTGGCTTGGTGTATGGATTGAGATCCATTTTATTAAGAATAATTACAAAGCGTGTTCCTATAATTTTGAATGTATCTATATCACTCCAAACCATCTCAGGCGTCGTATCAGATATATCTACTACATGTAGTGCGACCGTACTCTTTTGTATCTCAGACATTGCCTTATCTACTCCAATAGATTCTATACTGTCTTGTGCTTTTCTAATACCTGCCGTATCTACAAAACGGAAGTTAATGCCATCAATATTTAGAGACTCTTCTATAGTGTCTCTAGTCGTACCGGCGATATCACTGACGATAGCTCTTTCTTCGTTGAGTAAGGCATTGAGCAGGGTAGACTTCCCTGCATTAGGTCTGCCCGCGATAACAGTGGCAACACCGTTTTTAATCACATTACCTAAGTGAAATGAATCTATCAACTTCTTGAGTACAACTTGTATCTTTTCTACCAGTTTTTCCAATCTTTCTCTATCTGCAAACTCTACATCTTCTTCACCGAAATCAAGCTCCAGTTCTATCAAAGCTGCAAAATCTATTAGCTCTTGACGCAATTCCTTGATTTCATCAGAGAATCCTCCACGCATCTGCTTCATTGCGATGTCGTGACTACTTGCTGAGTCGGAGGCTATAAGGTCTGCTACTGCTTCGGCTTGGCTAAGATCCATTTGCCCATTGAGAAATGCTCTGAGGGTAAATTCTCCACGATTGGCAGATCTAACACCCTTACGGAGGAATAAATGAATGATCTGCTCTATGATATAACTAGATCCATGACAGCTGATCTCCACTACATTTTCTTTAGTATACGACCTAGGTCTTCGAAATATAGTGGCAAGCACTTCGTCTAGCACCTTGCCTTCCTCATCTTTGATCTTTCCAAAATGTACAGTATAGCCCTCCACTTGAGATAGGTCTTTACCGTGAAATACTTCATCTACTACTTCAATAGCTTTAGGCCCAGATAGTCTGATGACACCAATAGCTCCAGCACCTGGTGGAGTAGATAGGGCAATGATAGTGTCGGTAAGGTCGTGTGTCATGATATATCTTATAGAACAGCAACAAAGGTAATGATGATTAGTTTGTGATGGGTTCTCTAGCGAATATTTATAAATTGGATCATAATTAGTCGAAAGATTTAATAATTGCCTCAGTCAATGGTTTTAATTGAAGACTAGATCCATGTAATAGCGAGTATATCACAATATATTGTTCAATTTTGTACACAAATAAAATAGCAAACAAAGAGAATATTAATTATGACTAGTCAATATGAATTTTCACTCCCCTCATTCTCCAGAGGCTATCATGTAATTACTGATTTGGTAATGAAGCAATTAGATGATCTTCCGGATGTCGGAATATTGAACTTATTCATCAAACATACTTCTGCAGCCGTCACCATTAATGAAAGTGCTGACCCTGATGTACTAGCCGATTTCGAATCTATATTTAACCATATTATCCCAGAAAATTTGCCTTTTCTCAAGCATACTATGGAAGGAACTGATGATATGCCAGCACATATCAAGGCGGCTATAATTGGCTCTAGTATCCAGATTCCTATAACTAATGGTCGGCTCAACCTTGGTACATGGCAAGGAATCTACCTCTGTGAATTTCGCAATCGTGGTGGAGCTAGGAAGTTGGTGGCCACAGTGATTAGTTGACTATAATAATCAATTCTTAAAGTATAATCAGTAATTTACAATACAAAAATAAAGTCCCCTATGAAAACAGATTCATAGGGGACTTTTATACTTTATGGAATTCTAAGATTACTTCTGCAATCCAGGATCTCTTTCCAAAAACTCATTATACAACAATGTATGTCTACTTTCCATCGGTACATCTCTACCTGAAATATACAGATGACTGATAGTTGTTTTCGGCTCAAAAGGATCTCCATCTGATACGAATAGATTCGCTACCTTACCTTCATCGAGGCTACCTAACATATCGGCGACACCAAATATTTCAGCAGGTGTCAATGTCACAGCTCTTAGGGCTGCTTCTGTACCCATGCCATAAGCTGCAGCAAATCCTGCATTGAATGGTAGATTACGTACGTTTTCAGTCTCTCTAGTTCTGATCGCAACTTTCACCCCTGCTTCGAGCATTTTTCCTGGATTTTTGTAGATCACATCATATCTATCAGACGATCTTCCTGGAAGCCCAAGTACTGGTCCGCAGATAACTGGAAGTCCAGCTTCCGCGATTTTGTCCGCTACTTTCCAACCATCTCGTACACCCATAAGTGCAGCGTCAATTCCTTTTTCTTTAATCCATTTTAAAGCTGAAAGAATATCGTTTTCTTTATTGACCTCTACCAAAAGTTTCGCTTCTCCTCTTACAACAGGTAAGAGCGCATCCATTTGTGGGTTGTAATCATTACGCTTTTGATTGCCAGCGGCTGCAGCACTATCTATCTTTGCATAGAGGATTGCTTTATCCCAGATGTCATTGATTTTTTTATTCGCTTTTTCTGCATCTTTCTTTATGTCTTCTTCAGAGCGACGATCCCATCTTCCTCTTTTACCAGAGCTTGGAAAATTCATAATTACACCTTGATATCCTGCAGACATTTGTCCAGGAGTATAGCCAATAAGATTAATCAATGCTGAAGTACCTGGAAATACTCCACCTGCTGGCATAGCCAATACAGTGGTCACTCCATTGACTCTAGTCACTGGTATACTTACGGAATTAGGGTTTACTGCTGTGAGTGCTTTCATATGTGGTATGAAATCTCCCAACTCGTTATAATCATTAGTTAGTGAAACCGCGCCGATCTCTGATAGACCGAGTCTTGTGCCACCATCGATCATGCCTGGATAGACGTGCTTTCCTGTACAATCAACAGTCGTAGCTGTAGTACTGGATAAGTTATTGCCAATTGCCATGATCTTACCATTTTTGATATGTAGATCAGCTACTTTATCACCGGCACTTACAGTATGTAGTGTGCCACCTTTGAGGATGACTTCAACTGTTTTTGCCTTTGTTACCATCTGTGCGTTGAGAGTAATACTAGCTACTAGCAAGAGGGCTATATATATTATTTTATTTTTCATTATATATTATTTGTAGTTAGTGATTAGTGTTGGTGAGAATGGTTGTGTGTCTCTCCTAAGAAAAGCTCAGTAAACACATCTTGCATGCACTTATCTTCGTGGCCTTCCATATCTTCCATAAATGAAGAAATAGATTCTTCGGGATTGATATCTATTCTCATATCATCAGGTTGAGTATTGATATCAAATCTCACTATTCCATCTATTATTGTCTTTTGGTTTATCGCATAAATAGATAATGGGTGATGACTAAAGATTGCTATATCTCCATCTTTTCCTGCTTCTATTGATCCTACACGTTTATCTATTCCGAGTTGTTTCGCTGGATTGATAGTAATCAATCTTAATGCTTCATTGTCAGTAAGGCCACCGTACTTTTGCGTCTTAGCTGCTTCATGATATAGATGTCGAATAAGTCCTGCATCATCAGAATTGATAGAAGTTACAACACCATTTTTAGTAAGGATGGCTGCATTGTATGCTGTCGAGTAATACACTTCAAATTTGTATGCCCACCAATCAGAAAATACTGATGCACCAGCACCAAATGCAGCCAATTCAGGTGCTACTTTAAATCCTTCGTTTACGTGTTGGAAACATATTTTACTTACACCATAATCTTCTAGTACACTCATCAGCATGAGGATCTCATCTGCTCTGTACGAGTGACAGTGTATGATGATTTCTCCATTCATAATGTCCACAAGAGTCTCCATTCTAAGGCTATATTCGGGTAGTTCTTTCAGTTGGCCAGAGTTGTAATCTGCCCAATCTCTTTTATATACAAGAGCATCTGCAAACGCTTTACGAAATACTTGTTCCATCCCCATACGTGTACGTGGAGTAATATTATTTCTTTCTCCATGTACTCTCATTGGATTCTCTCCCAGGGCAAACTTGATAGTACGTGGCGCTCCTTGCATTTTCATGTCTTCAGGATCGATGACTCCGAATCTATGCTTAAGGGTTTCGCATTGTCCACCGATGGCATTAGCAGATCCATGCATAGCGTGAGATACTGTTGTTCCTCCTGCTATTGCTCTATAGATACCTATGTCATAAGGATTAACACAGTCACCAGTAAATACTTCTGCAGTCACAGGGTTAGTAGCTTCATTTACTACAGAAATACCTATATGCGAGTGTGCATCTACTATGCCTGGCATTACAAATTGACCAGTAGCATCGACTGTAGTCACACCATCTTTAGCGGATAGATTTTTACCTATCTTTTTGATTTTACCATTTTGAATGAGAACGTCAGTATTTTCTTGGACGCCATCTGTGATGGTTATTACTGTACCGTTTTTGATAAGTATAGAGCCTGTCTCTTGAGCGGATAATGATACCGCCAAGAATAGACTCACTATTAGATTTATATATTTCATTGTATTCTTTTTGTGTTTGTAATTCCTCAGATATTTTTCGCTTCAGTAATTTTCACTTAAATATCTCGCGTTTGGATGTTGGATTTTTATTTTCTTTAGAAATTTTGCTTTAGCGTGGATCTCTACTTCCTTCTAATGGAAACGAACCAAATTGGCCAGCTTTCACCATTCCTTTCATAGCATTCTCCGCTATCTCCAGATCATATGATAATTCCATTTGAAAGCCATCATAATCTATAGATAGATCGAAAGTCAAATTGCTACCATTCAGAGAGACAGCAGTCGCTTCTTCAAAATCTTCTGGCGAATCGGCAGAACTTACTTCAATAGTTAATTCATCACCATCAGCAGTAATCTTGATTACACCACTTTGAGTCTGTCCGGGAATTTCAATGCTGTATTTCCATTCTCCTGCAAGAGCGGCTCCAGCACCTTTTTCTATATCACCTTTCTTTTCATCTTTCTTTTTCATCTCATTCATCTGACCATCTACAAATACGTATCTGATGGCAGATTTTTCTTCGAAGTATGGCTTATCTGTGATTACTAGGTTAGCTAATTTCCCTTTTTCTATAGTTCCAGCTATTTTACTGATCCCGAGCTGATCTGCAGCATTAGTAGTAAGTGCAGCGAGAGCAGCAGATTCTGATAATCCTGCATCCATCATACGCTTTAAATTTTTGCGGATGTCACCTGGCTTGGTAGAGATTCCGGTAAACGCAAATTTGATTCCTTTCTTCTCCATCATTGCGGCTTGCCCTTCATAGTCTTTGATAGACTTTTTCTTACGCTCTTCTCTTGCCATTTCCTCTTTTTTGTTAGCTTTTTCTAGTAGAGATAATTTGGCTTCTTCCTTTTTCTTCTTTTTCTCTTTCTTAGCCTTGGTATTGACAGCTTTCTCCTTCTCCTCTTCTGTCATTTTAGACTCGTCTTTCTCCTCTTTTTTCTCTTCTTTGATAGCCTTTGGTAGATTCATGGACAATACAAGGGGATATCTTCCTGCAGTTATTTTGCTAGCCATAGGCCAACCTTGTTCTACATCAGCTAGAACTAGGTTAAATCCCAGTTCTTTTTGTAGAGCAATAACTCTACTTACGTCCAATGCGTTTTTTGCTATGAAGTAGACAGGTAGTTGCTTATTTACTACGGGTATGAATGCTTCTATCGCTGGCTCAGATTGCGCCCTACGCATACCAACTGGATTCATATTGTACTTGCTGCTGTATTCGCTAGTAACTGCTGCATTACGGTATATATCACGGTACTTGGCCATTACGCCTATAGTCGTTCCTGGAGCTACTCGATTAGCAGATTTTAGTTGAGAGAACATACTAGCTTCTTTCTTGATTACAAGTTGAGCAGATTCGCCTTCTCCTAATGAGAATATGGCGCCCATTCCTGGCAACATACGACCTTGAGGTACTATATGAGCGATTCCGTATCCTTGGTCTCTGAGTTTTTTTACAGAACTCTCCTTAGATGAGTAGTCGTCATATACTGAGTGCTCTGGAGTGATGCCGGCTACAGCATTAGGAGGATTCCCTGGGTCCTTTACATTTGGTCTTTCTTCTTTTTCTTTCTTTTTGAGGCCTACTTGAGATAGGGCATCTATAAATCCTGCATAGATGTACATACTGTCCATATCTATAATCTGAGCGTCATATGGAGCTATAATATTAGCACCAACTTGTTCAATCAATCCATCTCGTAGAAGTACAGATCCAAAAGTAGTTTGTCCTGGATGTGATATAATATGGGCATTAGTCAATAAATAAGTGGCTGTAACTTCCTTGGGCACGTTGCTGTTTTGAGCACTTATCTGTGTTGTCCAACCAGAGATTAGCGTAATAGCGATCAAGAATAGACCTTGTAAGGCATAGCGGTTGTTTATCATTTTTCAATTTTGGTTTAAAAATAAGTAAGTTAGAGCATGTCAATATAAGAATTTGTACTTGTATTTTATTGGTAAGTATAATTACCGCTATAAAAATATGGGCAATGGGATAGTGTTGCGCTTTTAATGCTTTCCATATTTTGGAGGCAGTAAACTTTTATTAGGCTAAGGGATAAAAGAATTAAACCAGCTGTCAAAAAATGTAATCATCGGCAAGTTCCCATGGATTCCATCTATGGAGATCCATAGAGAATGTAATTTTACTTAATAAATTTCGACTTTCTGATTTGTATATATCAGATATTTTTTGGGATACTACTAGAGGTAAATGAAAAGCAAAAAGGCCATCCCCAATCTCTATCATAACACCCCCACTGTAAAATACTTCTCCTTTTAATGGATCGGCAGAAAAAGATTTCGTTCGAGCATATCCTGCGTCAAAAAATAATTTCAATGGAAGTTTAGCTTGCCCAAAGGGTAAATGTGTTTTTAAGTTTATTGCCATAGCAAAATCATTACTTTGACCTATTCTACCATTAGCACTTCCAAGCGCATCTTTGAATCCTCCTCCATGATATCCTATTTGACGATATGCTCTCTTACTTTGCCCTTGTCTATCGAAGTAGTAATCATTATAACTGTAGTCAGTAAAACCTTGGTTAAGTAGTGCGATACTTCCTTGTGCTAATAGATTATTGTAAGACGATGATTGCCTTTGACTGTTCATTAAAAATTTTGCAGCGAATAATCTAATATCAAGTTTTCGATGCTTACCAAACAAAAATCCATGTCTATAATCTAGACTCAACTTAAGGTAATCTTGAGAATCTAAAAAGCTGCCAGCATGATATTGATTATACTCAAGTTCGACTTCTAATTCGTTGGGTTGCAGCTTATCAAAATTATACCTATTATGAGTTAGTCTCGTTATATTCTGAGTAAATCTATCAATTTCTAAATAGGAAATATCTGTTCCGGTCCACAGCTGCCTTAGACTAGTTTTGCTGTACAATTTGCTAGCAGGGTTATGATAGTGATGTAATGTGATACAAGGATCTATTCTAATATATCGTAGTTGGATGTTTGCATCTTCATTATTCGCAATCGAAAAGGATTTTATCCCCAACCGATATTGAATTTTTCTGATCTTGTCAGATTTAAATTTTGTGTCATAACTGATCCAACTCTGTCCAACCAATTGATCACTATCAAATCCATAAAACGGTGTGATATTCCACTTCAAATTTTTTGCAGGAAAAGTAGAGTTATACATACTTAATCCGAGCATGATACCATCATAAGAGTTATATCCAATTAATGGACTAAGATAAATGTCTTTTTTGCTTGGAGAATCAAATCCTGTAAATATTCTAATACCAATTCCTGGCCTTGGATATCTATTATTTTCTGGATTGATATCTAAGCTGGTTTGATCTGGATCAAGAATTGCAGATTTAATATTTTTGTATTTTTCGAGTATTAGATCTTGTTGAGAGGGGTTTACATTCTCTCTTTCGGTGGTGCCATCTTCATATGTAATAAGCAGCGGCATCATTATTTCTGACTTCCCTTTATTAGTTATGGTTATTGTGCCACCAGCTACCTTTGAGATACTCGCATCTACTGCATGGCCGGCTAGTATATCATTGTAGCCACTCAGATTGATTTTTGATTCTCTCTCTATATGAGATAGTAGATCTTCATATATTGGATGCTTAAATTTCCATTTGGTATAGAAGCTTCTTAATATGTCACGTACTTTATTAAAGCCCAAAAGTGACTCTGTGTGTGCGATCAAAGTGGATCCTATCTGATATGCATTGAGGCCATAATTAATAGTACTTAACTCTGCGACAGGCGTAGTTAAAGGCTGATGCAAATGTCTACAAATTTGCCCTTCAGTGAAGTGTCTGAGAACTGGCTTATCACTACCCAAAAGAAATGATGGAAGTTTACTATTTTGATAGTTATCACCCTCATGATAGTGGGCAGTATACTTCTGTTCAAGGAACGAAGTAAGCCCTTCATCAAAGTAACTTTCATCTCGCTCATTGGACCCTATAGCAGCATAAAACCATGCGTGTCCTACTTCATGTGCTATGTAATATTCTAAGGCATCCGAAGCCCTTACATTTTTAATTATTTTGATAGAAGGATACTCCATAGCGCCAACTAATCCGCTGTCTTCGCCCTGTACTATAGAGAGAGTAGAATAGGGATAATCACCCATGTAGTCTGCCATGTAGATTAATACTTGCTTGGTATACAGCATTGCTTCTGGCCATAAAGTATCATCAGGTTTTCTGTATATTTTTACATCTACTATTTGATCGTTATTAAGTGTTACTTTTTCTTCTTCTATTATAAAATCTGGAGATGCAAACCAAGCGTAGTCATGTGCATTCTCTAGGCGTGTTTCTTTGTATTGGTAGTCATTATTAGTATATCGCTTAGTCTCATATCCGCTATGGGCTATTGTATTTCCTTTGGGGGCACTGAGGGTTACCTCATAGTTGGCAAATTCGCTATAAAACTCTCCCATTGATAGATATGGAAAAGTATGCCATCCATTGCGGTCATATACCGCAGGCTTAGGATACCAAGCTACCATATTGTATAAGTTATTTGACTTTCCTAATCTTGCGAAGTAGTTTGGTATTTGCAGTTCGTAATAAAATATTAAACATATTTCTTGGCCTGGCAGTACGCCTCCTTTTATTGGTACATACGCGATTTCCTTTTGATCATCCAAATAGATAAGTTGTAATTCGCCCTCTTCGGAGGATAGTGCTACTGTGATTTCTTTATATCCTCCAAGTTCACTGTCGTCAGCAAAGTAATAATCAGTCATCCCCATTTTAAGTGCTTGATCTGCAAATGAAGATGTCTTATTACTAAATGCGTTGGCCCAAAGGTGGAAGTATAAACGATCTAATGTGTCAGGTGAGTTGTTGAAGTATTGAATCCCACATTCCGCCTTGATAATATGTGTACTAGTGTCTAGCTGTGCATTGATTTTATATTCTACATGCTGTTGCCAATAATCAGATTGTGCAGAAATAAATAATGAGCACAATAAAAGAATTAATATATATATTGACTTGGTCATCGTAAAGTTTCAATTTTTGAATGATGCGAAGTTAATTTATTTCTATTATCCATAGCACCACAACTATAATGAGACTTACCTTACTTATTTTATTGAGCATGCAATGCTATTTTCTATTCAGATATATCACGATAAGTAGATTCGTACGACTGGTGATACTCTATATAATGGTGAAGAAATACCTAATGTAAAATCTTACTAGAATTCAGTATTGTAGAAAGTAAGATTAAAGAATATTAGATGATTATCGGACAATAATAAACTTGTCTATAGAAATCACTCCACCACCAACTATCAAAATATAGTAGAGGCCTGAAGGTAATTGTTTGATGTTGATTACCTCATCATAGATGGCAGAAGTCAATATCTTACCATGAGTATCTGTAATATTATATCTCTGACCAATATACTTTTCATCGATTCTAATTTCTATTGAAGTCGGATTAGGATAAATTGATAAATTCAGGGAAGATATTTCTTTAACCTCTGTATTGATATCATTATTAGTCATAGGAGAATAGAAATCTAACACTTCAAATTCACCTACGCCGTTCGGTCTTCTGCCAAAACTCACATCTGTATTTTGCGCTCCAAATTCTATATAATCTAATAGAGCAAAATTATTGTCTGTATTATCATAGATTCCTATTTGCTCTCCGCTTTTTTGTAGTTTGAAGTTGGCATGTGTATCGCCTTGGCTACCATCTTCATCTGCCCATATCACGAGATAATCGTCAGGCGGTAATATGATATTTGGTAGCTGCCATTTATTCGGATTATCAGAGTTGTCAGATAGATAATAGTTTGAGAGTTGAATGTCCACATTGTCAGCATTGTAAAGTTCTATCCAGTCGTCATACTCTCCATTGTTATCGGTTACAGCCATGCTATTACTCGCCATTAATTCATTTATGACAAGATTTGGTGTGGGGAAGAATCCAGTATTAATTTCTGTATTTCCACAACTAGGGAAATTTCTACTTTGATTGCTACTATCCGTCACCTTGATATAATACTGTAAAAATCCAGGAGCGTTAATCGCTATAGTAGCGAAGTAGTGACCATCATCATTAAGTGCCATATTCGATTCGTTCCATTCTGCAGCATCGATTGAGTAGTGGAGTATTACAGATTCTATTCCTAGGTCGTCGATCATATCTGTATAAATATGAACATCATTTTCAGTATGAACTATTTTGAGGCTGGTCATAATAGGTATGATGTCGTAATCGTCTAGTTGCTCTAGTGC
>TARA_B110000483_G_scaffold61990_1_pt1 | contig 11174 bp, 9 predicted proteins | sample TARA_B110000483 | Tara Oceans TARA_B110000483 (sample SAMEA4398176) | marine metagenome | biome: Polar Biome; feature: [SRF] surface water layer (ENVO:00010504); material: water (ENVO:00002006), including particulate matter (ENVO:01000060) such as... | depth 5 m
TACTCCAGGAAGACTTGCAGATCATTTAAATAGAAATACTTTTTCCCTTGATTCTGCGAAAACAATGGTTCTCGATGAGTTTGATAAATCGTTAGAAATCGGTTTTGAAGATGAGCTTAAAATTATTTGTAATTCTTTATATCATGTAAAAAAAAGGATTCTCACATCTGCGACAAATCAAGTTGAAATACCAAGATTCGTGAATTTGGAATCCCCTAAGATTATCAATAATTTAAAAAAAGGGGATGGCATATTAAAAATTCAGTCAATTTTATCAGTGAGTAAGGATAAATTAGAATCCTTAGCTGAAGCTTTATTGAAACTTAATGGTAAATCAGGAATACTTTTTTGCAATTACAAAGACAGTATCAATAGAGTTAGTGATTTTTTATCAGATAAGGGAATTAGTCATGGTTGTTTTTATGGTGGTTTAGAGCAGCATGACCGCGAGTTGGCATTAATAAAATTCAGAAATGGCTCTCATAAACTTATCGTTGCAACAGATCTGGCAGCACGTGGTTTAGATATTCATAAAATTGATTTCATAATGCATTATCACCTTCCTTCTCGTGAACATGAATTTGTTCATAGAAACGGAAGGACGGCTAGAATGAATAATGACGGAACAGTATTTATATTGCATCACTCAGATGAGAAGTTGCCAGAGTTTATTCCGGCGATGGAAACCGCGGAATTAGAAACGGGTACTGATGCTCCCGCAGATGAGTGGAGCACTGTGATGATTTCTGGAGGTAGGCGCGATAAAATATCTAAAGGCGATGTTGCCGGATTTTGCATTAAACAGGGGGGGTTAGATCCTGATAATTTGGGGCTAATCGAATTACAACAAAACAACTCATTCGTCGCGGTAAAAACCAAAATGGTAAATCAACTAATTGAAAAAATTGATAGAACCAAACTAAAAACAAAAAAGATACTGGCTACAGAGGTATGATTTAATTATTAAAATAGATAGTATTCACTATTCTTGTGCAGCTATATAATAATCAAGTTCCTCGGGTTTTATGTTTCTAGCAACAATTTCACCTTCTGGTCCTATTAAAATATTTTGAGGAATTGCTCGGATTGAATAAATATCCGCTGCAGAGTTTCCCCATCCTTTCAAATCAGACATTTGAGGCCAATTCAATCCGTCATCTTCAATAGCTTGAATCCACAAACTTCTATCTTGATCAAATGCGACACCAATAATTTCTAACCGATTGCTCCATTTATTATGCAACTTTACTAAATCAGGGTTCTGAGCTCGGCATGGTCCGCACCATGATGCCCAAAAGTCTACAAGTATAAAATCTGAATCTACAGATGATATGGAAATTGGATTACCGCTTGTGTCTTGCTGAAGTATATCAGTGAACTGTTGACCTATATCTACTCTATGAAGCGCCTCAGAGCGCTTTTTAAGAAGGTATATGTCTTGAGAGTTGTAATCTTTAACGTTAGCTAATACAGAATCAATAAACCCGATTTCTTCCATTGATAGATATCTATTGGTTATATATGCACCTAGGACATCATGACTTAGTGCAAATTCCTTGGTTTCTTTTTGCAATATGCTATATTTTTTATTCATAATAAAGGTCAGCGAGTCAATAGTTGAAGTATCTCCTACTGAGGAGGCTATACTATAAGTTTCATTCAAGCTATTTGTAAATTCCCTGAAATCACTTTGTTTTTTCATGAATGAATTAAGATCATCTTGACTTTTAGTTCCTTCAAGCCTACCTTGAAATGGGAATATGGAGGCATCTCCGGATAAAGTCAATTTACCATGATGACCAAATCCAGCAATTGCTTCAGGCAAACCTTCAATGCTTAGGTAGAATGAAGTAGGGCCTTCCGGTGAAAATGAAAGTTTACCCTTTCCTCCTTTTAACATTATTGAATCCGCTACAATCCATTCAGAAGAGTCTCTAACATTAATTGTAGCCATTCCTTCTCCGTCTTCAGGAATAAAATTATTTAGGTCGATTTCAATCTTCAAAGAGTTTGACTGACATGATATAATAGCAACAATTATTGAAGCTGATAGTAAGTATTTAATCATTTTCATCTAGCTAAGATATTATCTTTAGCACATGTTAAAGAAAATACTACTTCCAATTGCCATTTTATTTGTTTTTCCTTCTTTTTTATCAGGGCAGGGAATGTGGCTTCCAATAGACCTAATAAATCAAGAATTTAATATGATTTCTAAAGGGATGAAAATGTCGGCTTCAGATATATACTCAGCCAACAGCGGAAGTCTCAAAGATGCAATAGTTCATTTTGGTGGCTTTTGTACCGGGGAGATAATATCATCTAAAGGGTTGGTTCTAACCAACCATCACTGCGGTTATGGAGCTATACAGAAACACTCCTCTGTTGAAAATGATTACTTAAAGCATGGGTTTTGGGCAGCATCGATGGAGGATGAAAAACCCAATGAAGGACTCTATGTAGATTTTATAATTAGTATTGAAGATGTCTCAGACAAGATTCTTCCCCTAGTGCTAAATGGTTTGAGTGAAAAGCAAGCTATTGATTCGGTGCTAAAATCAAATCCCATATCGGGAAAGTCTATTGGGGTGACAATTAAGTCCATTTATTATGGTAACCAATTTATCCAAATTGTATCTCAAAGATTTTCAGATGTAAGATTAGTTGGTGCACCGCCAAGCGCTGTCGGTAAGTTTGGCGCAGATACTGATAATTGGGTTTGGCCAAGACACACTGGAGATTTTTCTATGTTCAGAGTATATACTGCACCTGACGGAAGCCCATCTGATTATTCACCTCAAAACATTCCTTTAGTTTCTAATAATCCTTTAACAATAAGTCTTGCAGGTGTAGGTCAAGGCGATTTTTCAATGATTTATGGCTTTCCAGGTAGTACAACTAGCTATTTACCTGTTAGCGAGGTTGCTCAACAAATTGAAATAATGTTACCTATCAAGGTTCAACTGAGAGAGATTATTTTAAATACTTGGGATAGCGCTATGCGTGTAAATCCAAAGGTTAAAATTCAATATGCTTCAAAATATGCATCTGTTTCAAATGGATGGAAGAAATGGATCGGTCAGATGGAAGGCATGTCTGTTTCCCATGGAATTGATACTTTGAGGCATAGACAAGGAAAAGTCATAAAATATCACTCTGCCAATCATGAAAATGCTTTCAGGGCAGTTGATCTAGTTGAAGAGTTTGATAAGCAGGTGTTATCATTAGAAAATGGTCGAAAAAGTATACTATATTTTCAAGAGGTATTGAGAAATTGGGAACTTCTGACTTGGAGTCGTTTAGCAAATGACCTTGTAAGGTTGTCAGACAGAGGAGGCAATATTGACAAGGCAATTAAAGCCCTACAATCTTTTGAAAAGAATTATGACTCAGAACTTGACCGTAGGGCTTCTAAAAACCTGGTTAATGAATGGATAAGTGCGGGAAAATTAGATACTCTATTAAATGTTCCAATTCAATATTTAGAAGAAACTGATGCTTTTGTACAGGGTTTATTTAGTCCCCATCTATATAACAGTCTTCCTCTAAATTCAAGTAAATATTCGGATACCATTCGTGTGGAGTTGTGCAGAAATCATCTTGCTTTTAATCTCTGGACAGATTTAATCACTAAATATCGTTCTGTGTTCTTGAAAAACAAGGATAAAGAGAATCTTTTTGAGTCTGGCATGAAAGAATGGATGAATCTTCATATGTCTGCCGCTAAAGGGTCTGGGATAACTCTTGCAGCTGACGCGAATTCAACGATGAGGGTTTCTTTTGGAGAAGTTGGAGGGTTTTCTCCAAAAGATGGAGCTACCTATAATCACAGAACAACAACAGATGGCATTTTAGATAAATATATTCCAGGAGATTATGAGTTTGATTTACCTCAAGAATTTAGATCAAAACTAGAATCTCAGGATTTTGGAAAATATGCTGATTTGGATGGAAAACTTCCTGTTTGTATTCTGTCCGCAAACCATACTTCGGGCGGGAATTCTGGTAGCCCCGCTCTAAACTCTAATGGCCATCTTATAGGATTGAATTTCGATAGAGTTTGGGAAGGTACAATGAGTGATTTTTATTTCACACCGGAGAGGTGCCGAAATATAATGGTAGATGTGAGGTACATTATGTGGGTGGTAGATAAATACGCAGGAGCAAGCCACTTAATCGAAGAGATGAAATTTGCTAATTAATTTAAAAATTTGGATCATAGGGTCCTACTTTTGCATTTTAAAATAAATCCCAATATAAAGATAACATATGAGTGTACTGGTAGATAAGAATTCCAAAGTCATCGTTCAAGGTTTTACCGGTAAAGAAGGTACATTTCATGCCGAACAGATGATTTCTTTCGGAACGAATGTTGTAGGTGGAGTAACACCAGGGAAAGGTGGTCAGAACCACCTAGGCAAGCCTGTATTTAATACTGTAAAAGAAGCAGTAACTACCACAGGGGCAAATGTTTCTATTTTATTCGTTCCACCAGCATTTGCAGCAGATTCAATAATGGAAGCCGCAGATTCAGGCATCGAAGTAATTGTTTGTATAACGGAAGGTATACCTGTTTTTGACATGATTAAGGCAAAACCATACGTGGAGAGCAGAGGCTCCATACTGATAGGCCCTAATTGCCCCGGTGTCATAACTGCAGGAGAAGCAAAAGTTGGTATCATGCCTGGTTTTGTTTTTAAAAAGGGAAAAATCGGTATTGTTTCTAAGTCAGGAACCTTAACATATGAAGCTGCAGATCAAGTTGTTAAGTCAGGAATGGGCATTTCGACTGCTATAGGAATAGGAGGGGATCCTATAATTGGAACAACGACTAAAGACGCTATAGCTCTTTTGATGAATGATGATCAAACTGATGGAATTGTTATGATAGGAGAAATTGGCGGGCAGCTGGAAGCTGAGGCAGGTGAGTGGATTAGGAACAACGGCACAAAGCCCGTTGTAGGCTTTATAGCTGGAGAGACTGCGCCAGCAGGAAGGACAATGGGTCATGCTGGAGCTATCGTTGGTGGAGCAGAAGATACTGCCCAGGCTAAAAAAGCAATTCTTAGAGAGTGCGGTGTGCATATAGTTGATTCTCCAGCAGATATTGGGTCCAAAATGGCAGAGATAATATCGAAACTAGTGTGATTTCAAATTTTATCTGGCATAACGGTAATCTGTTAAATGAAGACGAAGGGCTCTCATTTAATCGTAGATCTCACCTATATGGTGATGGATTGTTTGAGACACTAAGAATTCACAAGGGGAAAATATGTTTTTGGGAAAGTCATTATTTTCGCCTTATGTCCTCAATGAGAATACTGCGTATGGATATTCCTTTGGACTGGTCTCCTGATAAATTAGCATCTGAAATTCTAACTTTCAAGCCGGAATCTTCTACTTCCGACTACAGAGTTAGGCTGAGCATATGGAGGGATGGAGAGTTAGGCTACAAGCCAACTACAAACTCTATTGATTGGTGTATGCATATTACAGGGATTAATGGATTTGGATATCCAAATCCTGTTCGGTTACAAAAATTAGCTCTTTTTCAGGAGCATAAAAAATCAAAAGGTTTATTGTCGACTCTAAAAATGAGTCAAAGTGCTTTGTACATTTTGACAGCAAATTTTGCTCAGGAGCAAAATGTTGATGATGCGGTTCTTCTATCTCATGACAATCATGTTTTAGAAACAAGCAGAGGAAATATTTTTATATTAAAAGAAGGTTCCTTGGTCACTCCTTCGCTAGAAGATGGGGCTTTAAGAGGCGTAATGCGAGAGCAGGTTTTAAAATTATCCAAGAATATTGGGTTGATTGCTACTGAAAAAAAAATTAGTCCATTTGATTTGTTAAAAGCTGACGAAATCTGGATAACTAATGCCATCCAAGGAATTATGGCAGTTTCTGAATATCGAAAGTCCACTTATGTTTCGGTTTTAGCCAATAAGATGCAAGATGAAGTAAATAAAAAGTGTCTAGAGTTTTAGTTTAACTCTATTTCATCCGGAGTGTTATTCCATATTCTAAATGATTCCGGCAAATAAGATTTTAACTTATCATAAATCCCCATTTCGAAGTTAATATTATGCGATTGAAATTCCTTAATTAGGGCCCATGATTCCTCATGAATCTCTTCTTTAATTTGATCTAAAGACCAGCCTGAATAGCCAATAAAAAAGGTTATTTCTTTTGATTTTATCTGTTTTTTCAATAGTAAATCTTTCATGATTTCAAAATCCCCACACCAATAGATGTTATTTATTATGTGTTCTGAATCTGGAATTAAATGAGAACAGGTATGAATAAAGAATAATGAGTCTTGCTCTACGGGCCCCCCGATTAAAATAGGGAACTCTGGCCAATCGTCTCCCAAGGCATCTTTAAGCGTGAAGGAAGATATTTTATTTAGCATAAATCCTGTTACACTATGGTTTTGATTATCCGCAATTAGTATTACGCTTTTTTTAAAATCATCATCAGAAATTAAGGGATGTGCTAATAAAATATCTCCTCTTTTGATTTCATGGATTGAAGACGAACTCATATCGTCTAAATTAGCACATTCAATGAGCTTACAAGACGACAGGAAAGAATATTTAAATGGGGAGCTAAATGATGATATCCTCTCAGCGAATCCAAGAGAAATGTTTTTGGCTTGGTTAGAGGAATATAGGCTTTTAGGTAATCCGGATTCCACAGCCTTTTCTTTGAGTACAGTGGGTAAAGATGGATTTCCTGATTCAAGGATTGTTCTTCTTAAGGAAATTCGTCATGATGGATTTGTCTTTTACACAAACTATAATTCAAAAAAGGGTCAAGACATTGCCGTTAGTCCAAACGTCCATGCCTTGTTTTTTTGGCCAGAAATGGAGCGTCAAATCCGGATAAAGGGACATGTAAAAAAAATATCGAGAGCTGACAGTGAAAAATATTTTTTATCGCGGCCTAAATTATCTCAACTCGGAGCATTATCATCTAATCAGTCGGAAAAAATTAACTCTCGATCAGATTTAGAATTAAAATTTAATTCATTTAAATCCAAGTCATTGGATGAATATAACTGTCCTGATGATTGGGGTGGTTATTGTTTGTCGTTTGAAAAAATAGAATTTTGGCAGGGTAGAAGGAGCAGAATGCACGATAGAATAGTTTTTGAGATAAAATCAAATTTAGAATGGGATTCGTTCCGGGTTCAACCATAAATTATTATGAAAAAAGAAATTAGGTTTGTCGTTATTGGTTGTGGTAGAATTGGCAAGCGTCATATAGAAATGATTGGTGCTATTGAAGGAGCTACGTTAATTGCTACATGTGACTTAAAAAATCTCAGAGAATTGGGAATTTCTGATCACTATGATCATTATACAGATTCAAAATCTCTTTTTAATGAGGTCAAAGACATAGACGTTGTTGCAATTGCCACTCCTAACGGACTTCATGCTGAACACGCGCTTCAATGTATCAAATATGGAGCCCACCCCATAATAGAGAAACCAATGTCATTGAGGAGTGTAGATGCAGAAAAAGTTTTACATGAGGCTCTGCAAAAAGGTCGATACGTTTTTGGAGTCATGCAAAACAGGTATTCTCCGCCCTCTAAGTGGTTAAAAGAAATAATCTCTTCTGAGAAGCTAGGAGAAATTTATATGGTTCATGTAGATTGTTTCTGGAATCGTGATGACAGATATTACAAGTCTGGTGACTGGCATGGTTCGAAAAATCTTGACGGAGGGACATTATTCACTCAGTTTTCTCATTTTATAGATATTCTATACTGGGTATTCGGAGATGTATATCCCACCCATGTGGATGTCCATAATTTTAATCACAAAGAATCCATTGACTTTGAGGACTCGGGTATGGTTCATTTTAATCTAGCGAGTGGAGGGAAGGGATCCCTAAATTACTCTACAAGCGTATGGGGCAGCAATCTGGAGAGTTCTTTGACTGTAATTGGGGAGAATGGCTCAATAAAAATTGCCGGTCAGTACATGAATGAAGTTATGCACTGTAATATTAAAAATTACACTATGCCTAAATTAGAGGCGAGTAATCCCCCCAATAATTATGGGGAATATAAAGGGTCTGCAGCGAATCATATATATGTCTATGAAAATGTAATGTCAGTTTTAGCAGGTGATTCTTCTATTACAACAAACGCTTTGGAAGGCTTGAAAGTTGTTGATATTATCGAAAGAATTTATCAAATGTCTAAAAAATAGAATTGCTAATAATCTTTTAAATTTAATTTCTAAAAGTTTCAAGCATAAAAAAGTCGCTTCTTTCGAAGCGACTTTACTGTTTAGGTGATATTTGCTAATTAAAGCTTTCCGCTTAATTCAGCTCCAGCTTTAAATTTAGCTACGTTTTTAGCAGCAATCTGAATAGTCTTTCCAGTTTGAGGATTACGTCCTTCACGAGCGTTTCTTCGAGAAACGCTAAATGTTCCGAATCCTACTAAAGAAACCTTGTCTCCTCCAGCCAAAGCCTTTCCTACAGAGTTAGTAAAAGAGTCTAGAGCAGCTTTCGCTTGAGACTTAGAGATACCAGCGTCAGATGCTAGTGCGTCGATTAGTTGTGCCTTGTTCATTGTTAAATGATTTAAGATTAATTGTTTTGGTCAGTAACAAATATACACGAATACCTAACGTACACAAGGGTTTACGTCATTTTCTTACCATTAATTTTAAAAATCCCCCTTTCCCGGAATCCTTTTAGAAATTCAAAAGTGTCTATTCGACGCTTTCCTGGCCATTGGACAGAACCAATATTAATGGCATTATGACCTTGATTTATCATGACTTCTTTGTCTGAAATAATTAGTTTAATTTGATTATTATAATCTGTTGATTCATAGTTATTTATAATTACAGAATCAAAGAATTTAATTCTTCCATTATTACCATTTATCATCGGGATACTAGCTCCTGGATATGCATCACAAGACCGAATTCTATTATGGATATCATTTAAGCTATCTAGTGATTCAAGATGACCAAATTGAGAAAATATTTTAGGTGCTTTTTTTTCAATTTTATCCAGTTTTTGATGAATTCCGAGTGTTTTCTCTTCAGAAATAGCAAAAATCGTGTCCAATGCAAGTGATGCTCCAGCTATTTTTAGTCGATCATAAAGTGACGAAATATTTTCATTGGCGCCAATTTTAATCTCGAGCTGTAATAATACGTTACCAGAGTCAATAACCTCGTTAATAAAGAAGGATGTTACACCGGTTAATGTTTCTCCATTTGCAATAGCCCATTGAATTGGTGCAGCACCTCTGTATGCCGGAAGGAGAGATGCGTGAATATTAAAAGTTCCCAATTCTGGAAGAGACCAAACATTTTTTGGGAGTTTCCTAAATGCAACAACTACGAATACTTTGGCATTCCATGCTTTTAAAACTTCAATAAAATCATCGCTTTGAAGATCAGTAGGCTGAGATAGAGGTATATTATGTCCCAAGGCAAAAGTAGTGACTTCTGATTGTTTTGTTTGTAATCCCCTTCCTGACTCACGATCAGGCGCGCTCACAACTCCTTTAATGTCGATCCTAGATTCATCGTATAGACGAGATAGACTTTCCTTTGCGAACTCAGGAGTTCCAAAAAAGACAATTGATGTTTTCATAATAAATAGTATTCTCCTTTATCCGTATTTAGCCACAAATTACGTTCAACACCAGAAACCAGTGCTTTATCGATTAAATCATTCGGCATGTTTAAGGCTCTTGATATCTCCTGGACATTTAAAGCCTTATCACTAATCAAAATAAAAATACTTTTTTGAATATTTCTTTCAGATGATGCATCTCCATGAGTACATGTTGAGCAATTATTGCATTTAAAATTATCTATTTCTTCTCCAAAATATAGTAGTATATCTGAAAAAAGACAATTTCGAGATGATACTAAATCCACAATAGAAGATGTTTTATTCCTATTTGATGAATTTTGATTTTCAATCTTAGACATAGGTATGGATAGATAACCCTCAGACTCCCTTGGGTGCAGCCATTCTAAAACGACTTTTGAGTCTATTTCAATCCAATCTAAAATCCCATACTCCGAGAGCATATTTAGCCCTTGGTAAGTTTCCGCAAGTGATGTTTTTGACCAATGGGAAAGAGATTTCAATGAAAATTGAGCCCACTGATTATTTGCTTTTGGTATATTTCTAGATAAAGAATAGGCTATGCTTGCATAGGATCTCATATTCCCTAATTTCTCTACTAATAAAGACCCGCTGTAGTTTAACCTTACTTCTGGCTTTGATCTATAATTGTCATGAAGAAGAAACAAACCTTCTCTAACAAGAATTCTAATCGCATTATCAACTTTTTGTTTGCTTTGACCTAATTTTCGAGATAAATCCAATAGATTGATTGCTTGCCTCACGTTTTGGCCATCGCCAACCGCAATTTGTCCTACACTACCTATTTTATGGTATACCTCACGCAAATCTGACCATGAGATTTCATTTTCTCGGGCTCTTTTTTCATAGGCTTTAATATTTTTTGACTCGATTAGGAGGTATGAAGATGCTTTTTTTCCATCTCTTCCTGCCCTCCCAATTTCTTGATAGTAAGACTCAATGCTATCAGGTATTTCAACATGAAATACCTGCCTAACATTAGGCTCATCAACCCCCATACCAAAGGCAGTTGTTGCAACCATACACCCCGAAATCCCAGCGGACCACTCTAAATAATTTTTTGATCTTATATCAGCTGCCAGTCCTCCGTGATATGGAAGCGATTTAATGCCAATTTCTTTTAACTTATTAACCCACGATGTGGTTTGCATCCTTGTTCTGCAGTAAATAATTTGCTTTCCTATATCAGGTTTTATTATTTTTTTTAATACTGTTTCCTTTGATCCAACTTTAAAAATATTAGCCGATATATTTGAACGATAAAAGCTTGCTTTGAAAATGTTAGCATTCTTAAGGCCTAAGATTGTTTTTAAATCTAATAATACATCAGGAGTGGCAGAAGCGGTTAAGGCAATAATTGGAACTTCTGGCAATAGCTTTTTTAAAATGCAAAGTTTTGAGTAGCTAGGTCTAAAGTCATGCCCCCACTGACTAGAACAGTGTGCCTCATCAATAGCTAAAACACTAATGGGCAGATATTTTAGTCTGCTTAAAAACTTTTGACTGATCGCTCTCTC
>TARA_B110000483_G_scaffold104218_1_pt1 | contig 11168 bp, 21 predicted proteins | sample TARA_B110000483 | Tara Oceans TARA_B110000483 (sample SAMEA4398176) | marine metagenome | biome: Polar Biome; feature: [SRF] surface water layer (ENVO:00010504); material: water (ENVO:00002006), including particulate matter (ENVO:01000060) such as... | depth 5 m
GTTATGGATGCAAAGGTTTCAGGTATATCTGATAAAGTAGAAGAATCTGTCGAGTACACCCGTGATATAAAAAATGGGTTAAAAGATGATCTGTTACGCATTGAACAACAGACTGACAGGATCGAAGACCTTGTGCGTAAGAACGAAGACAAGGTGCGGACTATGATTGACGCGGCCGAAATTAGATTTGAAAACCAACGTGAGCGTGTGCGTGTGTCCCAATCTGGAAGCATGAAAGATTTAGAAACTAAAATAATGGATAAGCTACAGAGGGCTTTAGATAATCCTCTTGCTGACTAGGAGATAAAAATGGATGAGTTTAAAAAGTTTGATGTCAACGGAGATGGCAACATAGATAAATCTGAATGGGACAGACTAGCCTTGGAAGATAAAAGACTAAAAATGGCCGATGACGATGCCCAACGTGATGCTCAAAGAAAGATGGCGTGGTTTGCATTATTTGGAATGTTACTATACCCTTTTGCTATAATTTTTTGTAATGTGGCTAGTCTTGATGAGGCCATGAAGTCACTAGCTTCTATTGCTGGTGTTTATTTTGTTTCTGTAGCTGCTATCGTTGCCGCCTTCTATGGCAAGGAAGCCTACACAAAAGGAAAGGCGAATAAAGAATGATAGGACTTGGATTACTAGGTAAGGTTGCTGACCTTGCTGGAGCTATGGTTGAAGGCAAGACCGCTGTTAAACAAGCGGAAGCTCAAACTAAAATGAAAATTGCTACTGGAGAACTTGATTGGGACTTAGCCGCAATGAAAGCTACGGAAAATAGCTGGAAAGACGAGTGGATTACTCTTTTGTTCAGTATTCCCCTTATTTTGGCGTTCTGTGGGGATTGGGGTAATCAAATAGTACAGGCTGGTTTTGCGGCATTGTCTGATATGCCCGGATGGTACCAGTATTCTCTTGGAGGTATAGTCTCTGCCAGTATAGGTATGCGCGGCGTAAGCAAGTATTTTGGAGGTAAGAAATGAGTGACGCTTTAAAAGTATTGCAAGAAAGGTGTGGGTGTACCCCCGATGGGGGCTTTGGACCCAATACTGCTCGGGCTATTGTATCTCATTACGAATTGTCTCCAGAACGCGGGGCTCATCTATTGGGGCAAGCCGCACACGAAAGTGGTATGTTCAGGCTTTGTCGAGAAAACTTAAACTACGGTTGGGAAGCTTTAATGCGAACTTGGCCTAGCCGGTTCACGGAAGAGGAAGCTAAAGAGTACGAAAGGCAACCAAGTAAGATTGCTGGTAAAGTGTACTTGCGAGAATCGCTTGGAAACCTTTCTGAACAAGATGCTAGAGATTTCATCGGCCGAGGATTTTTACAATTAACCGGAAAGTCAAATTACCGTGATTTTGCTAGTGATATGGGTTTACCTGAAGTAATGACGGACCCTGATCTAGCGGCTACCGACTACGCTTTTGAAACCGCTTTATGGTTTTTTAAAAAGAATAAACTTTTTAACATTGCTGACGAAGGCGTAACTGATGATACCATCAAGCGTATTAGTAAGCGTGTGAATGGTGGGTATCACGGACTAGACGATCGTATGGAGCAAACTAAAAAAATATACGGTTGGCTTAGTGATTCTTAATTAATCGCATAAATATACAGATTGTCCTAGCATATCTCATATAAGTTGTGCTAGGATAATATCGAACATTATTCGATTTTATAAGAGGTGGAGATGGATGAAATTTATGTAGCCGAGGCGGTTTTTCGTATCTTGAGAGAAAGACGGCAAGGGGTTACGGATTTGATGATCTACGGAAACGTCAAGTCAATGGAGCAATATCGTGAGCTTATGGGCAACTTAGAGTGCTTAAATCACGTGGAACAGGAACTCAAGGGCCTGCTAGATAAACAGGAGCGATCCAATGACTGAACAGTCTACTAAACTCGATCTGTCCGCCGCCGCCGAAGGTGTGGCCGCGATAACAGAAGCAAATGCAAAAGCTAATCTTGCTGACGCTTACGTCGAAAATCCCCGTTTAAACCCAGAAGCATTAGACGCAAGTCTTCTGGAAAGAATGCCTGCCCCTACTGGATGGCGTATTCTCATCTTACCTTATCAAGGTAAGGCAAAGACTGCTGGTGGTATCTTTATCCCCAACGAAGTCCAAGAGAAAAGTCAAATTTCCACACAGGTGGGTTATGTCCTAAAAGTCGGTCCTCTTGCTTACAAAGACCGTGATAAATTTCCCGAAGGCGCGTGGTGTGGGGAAAAGCAGTGGGTATTATTTGCCCGTTATGCTGGCTCCAGACTACAAATCGATGGGGGAGAAGTTCGCATACTCAATGATGATGAGATACTTGCGACTATTTTGGACCCTGAAGACATCCAGCATTTATAAACGAGGTAAAACATGGCTGATAATGAAGAAAACCAAGTCGAATTAGACGTAGGTGATAACGAAGAAACTGAAGTTGAGGTTGAACAAGAGGTATCTGCGTCTGAAGATGAAGGCTCAGAGGATCAATTTGCCAAGGCAGAGACGTCCACTCAGAAAAGGATCGACCGTCTAACTAAAAAAATGCGTGAAGCAGAGCGTCGTGAACAAGAAGCAATAAAGTATGCTCAAGCTGTGCAGACTGAAGCTCAAACGTTGAAACAGAGAATGTCTAGCTTAGACACGAACTATGTCAATGAGTACACCAGTCGCGTTAACACTCAGATTGAACAAGCGGAAAACACGCTTGCTCGTGCAATGGAAATGGGAGACAGTAAGGCCACCGTTGAAGCTCAACGAACTCTTACAAACCTAGCCATTCAACAAGATCGTGCAAATCAAGCTAAAGCACAACAAGACCGTGTGGCGCAACAAAGGGAAGAGCCTCAACAACAGGCTGTTCAGCAACCTCAAGCGCCTGCGGCACCTAAACGTCCAGACCCCAAAGCGGAGACTTGGGCTATGAAAAACAGTTGGTTTGGCCAAGATGAAGCCATGACCTACGCAGCTTTTGGCATACATAAAAAGCTAGTTGAAGACGAAGGGTTTGACCCCGCGTCCGATGACTACTATACTGAACTTGATCGACGCATTTCGAGCAAGTTCGTAAATGCCGGAAATACCGTTAACAAACGACCCGCTCAGACGGTTGTTGGCGCATCAAGAACACCATCTGGGCGCAGTGGGAAAAAGGTTCGTCTCACCCCGAGCCAAGTCGCAATAGCGAAAAAATTGGGTGTGCCGCTGAGTGAATATGCGAAATACGTGAAGGAGTAAAAAATGACTGACGAAAATAAAAATGACAGTGGTCCGGCTATAAACCGCACTTCTCGCGCTAACCAAACCCGGGACAAACAGGCCGTTCGTAAGCCTTGGGCCCCACCGTCTATGCTAGACGCACCACCTGCCCCTGATGGCTTTAAGCATCGTTGGATACGCGCCGAAACGCGTGGCTTTGATGATACGAAAAACATCAGTGCTAAAATGAGGGAAGGATGGGAACTTGTTCGTAAGGACGAGTATCCGGATTTTGAATCCCCCGTTGTTGAAACAGGTAAACATGAAGGTGTGTTTGGAGTTGGCGGACTGCTTCTCGCTCGTATTCCGGTCGAAACAATTGCAGAACGAACCGATTATTTCTCAAAAAGAAATATGGATCAAATGCAAGCTGTCGATCACGACATGATGCGTGAGAATGCACATTCAACCATGACGATCGCTAAACCTGATCGTCAATCTCGTGTAACCTTCGGTGGCCCCAAAAAATAGGGCTACCTCAATAGGAGTAATATCTTATGGCAAATTCTAATACTGCCTATGGTCTTCGTCCTATCGGGCTAGTTGGCGCTGCGGCTAATACTACTGGTGTAACCCAGTATGAAATCGCTTCCAACAACACAAATGCTATTTTTCAATATTCTATCTGCGTCCCTACGGGTGCGGGTGTTATTGATCAAGCTGGTGCTACTAATGGTGGTACTACGCAAGCATTAGGTGTCCTGATGGGCGTAGAGTACGTTGATTCAGTTTCTAAGAAACCAATCTTCATTAATTACTGGCCCGGTTCCGGCTCAGTAAGCGTTGATACAAACCACCCTGTAAAGGCGTTTGTTGCAGACAATCCAAATCAGTTATTCAAAGTAGCGTCTGACGCAACCTTGACTGACCGAGCAACGGCACTCGCGCATGTATTTGCAAACGCGTCGTTAGGAACATCTGCTCGCACCGGTTCTACCAACACAGGTAGTTCCAATTCCGCTTTGGGCGTGTCTACTATTGCGGTAACGGCTACTTTGCCGTTGCGTATTGTTGGCATCATGGATGACGCAGGAAACAGCGACTATGCAGCCGCTGGTATCCCGTTAATCGTCCGATTGAACGCTCATTATAATGCACCAACCAGCCGTTTTGATTCGCAGACTACCGCGACATCAACTGGTCTATAAGGAGGGCTTAATAAATGGCTATTTCTCGCGCACAATTAGCGAAAGAGCTAGAACCCGGCCTTAACGCCTTGTTCGGCCTTGAATACAATCGTTACGAAAACGAGCATGGTGAAATCTTTGATGAAGAAAGCTCAGATCGAGCATTCGAAGAAGAAGTTATGCTTGGTGGTTTTTCTACTGCACCTGTTAAAAGCGAGGGCGGTGCCCTTACTTATGACGATGCACAAGAAACATATACTGCTCGTTACACTCACGAAACTATTGCGTTGGCATTTTCGATCACTGAGGAGGCTGTCGAAGACAACCTTTATGATCGTCTGGCATCTCGCTACACTAAAGCTTTGGCCCGTTCTATGGCTCAAACAAAGCAAATCAAAGCAGCTTCTATCCTAAACAATGCGTTTACGGCTGGTGCTTCTGCGGTTGGCGACGGTGCAGCACTTTGTTCAGCAGCCCACCCATCATTATCTGGTAACCAGACTAACGTCTTGGCAGTTGCTGCCGACCTCAACGAAACTTCGTTGGAACAGATGTTAATCGATATTGCTGGTTTAACTGATGAGCGTGGTCTGAAAATTGCTGTTCGTGGTATGAAGTTGATTATCCCAAAAGAATTGCAATTTATTGCAGAGCGGGTTCTTAACTCTAACCTACGTTCAGCGACTGCTGACAACGACAACAATGCGATGAAAAACATGGGTATGATTCCTGATGGGGCTGTGGTTAACCACTTCCTAACAGACTCAGACGCATTCTTCATCAAAACTGATGCACCTAATGGTTTCAAATACTTCAACCGTTCGCCGATTAAAACGGCAATGGAAGGGGACTTTGACACGGGTAACATGCGCTTTAAAGCGCGTGAGCGTTATTCTTTCGGTGTATCCGATTGGCGTAGCGTTTACGGAACACCCGGCGCAGCATAAGAACGGAATCCTCATTCTGTCTTACGAAAGGGGCCTTACAAAGGCCCCTTTCTTTTTATTTTTTTTTAGTTTATACTTTTTTCAGGGCAACATATTAGCTTTGTAGACAGGTACCCGCCCTCCTGACGTTGCATAGACTACAAGGCGAATCCTTATGCAAAGGGTATTAAAATGGCATCGACTACATTTTCAGGTCCAGTGACTTCAACTGCTGGCTTTATTGGCGACATCGTCGTCCCAACTTACACCGTAGCAAACGCACCTTCAGCTTCAGACGCTGGCGCAGGTACTGTTGTATTTGTTTCAAACGGCGCAGCAGGCGCGGCAATATTGGCTTTCTCTGACGGAACAAACTGGAAGCGTTCTGACACAGGCGGCACAATAGCAGCGGCATAAGGAGTAGGTTATGAGTAGATTCAAACCTGCGTCCGAAGAAGAACTAGCGGCTCGAGGAATCAAACCCGCTAAAGTTCGCGCTCGCAATGAAAACGGAACTCTCAAAGCAGATGATCCCTCCACTCCTGATATTAATGAGGCGTGGGAGGATGCTCCTGCTAAGAAAAAACGCGGGCGTCCCGCGAAAGAAAAGGAATAAATCATGGCAGGTTCTGATGTAAGAACAAAAAGATTGACTGCAACCGGGTCTGCGGCTGTGGGTCCTGCACGCATTAGACAAATCCAAGTGAAAACCACAACAGGAAGCCCACGCCTCACCTTTACTAATGGTAGTGGCGGCGCGGTTGTTTTGGACATGGATTTAGATGCGTCAGACACTCATTCGGTAAACATACCCGATGAAGGTATGCGTGTAAGTGATGTTTATATCTCAACTTTCACTGCGTGTACTTCTGTGACGGTTTTTTACAGTTAGGTAAAACATGGCCACAACTAAAAACGTAACTAGAACCCCATCGGGTCGTATAAAATATAGGGGTGAAACCTTTGCAGGATATAATAAACCCAAGCGAACTCCCGGAAAATCAAAGAAAAGTGCGGTTTTGGCCAAAAAAGGCTCTGAAATTAAGCTGGTTCGGTTTGGGGACCAAAACATGTCTATCAAAAAAGACCAACCGGGACGTAGAAAGAATTTTAGGGCGCGTCATTCTTGTGACACCGCCAAAGACAAGTTTAGCGCCAGATACTGGTCCTGCAAAGCGTGGTAACGAAAAGATGAAAATTTTAGATGTTTTAGGTAAGCTAGAAAAACATGAAGCGGAGTGTAATCTTCGTTATCAACGAATTGAAGAAAAAATGCTGGAAAACAAGAGTGCCTTAAAAGCTTTTGATCTAAAACTTTGGGGTTTAGCTGTTTTAATTTTAATAGCACCGTTTGTAGGAAAGTTAATGGGGTAAAACATGGCTTATGCACGTAAATCAAAGAAGTCCTCACCAAAAAGTAAGGGCAGTAAGATTTGTCCCAAGGGAAAAGCTTGGGCAGAACGCACTTTTGACACGTATCCTAGCGCATATGCGAACATGGCGGCCTCCAAATACTGTAAAGACCCTAACTACGCCAAAAAAAGTAAGGGTAAAAAGTCATAATGGGAAAGCTGAAGGACTGGGTAAATCAAGATTGGGTCAGAATTGACAGCCAAGGCAATATTGCGGGCAAGTGTGGCACGTCTAAGAACAAAAAGAACCCAGACCGGTGTTTACCTCGCTCTAAAGCAGAAAGTCTCAGCAAGTCTGAACGGGCTTCGACAGCTCGCAAAAAAAAGCGTGAAGGCTCTAAAGGAAAACAAGTTGTTTCCAACACGAAAGCGGCCAAAGTAAGAAAAATGGGGCTTGGTGGAGAAGTAACTAAGCCTAAAAGAAAGTTTAACGGGAAAGCTGTTTCGGGAACAGCCGTAGCTCGTGGGTGCGGTGCAATTATGAGCGAAAGACGAAAAAGAACCAAGGGATCGGTTACACAATCATGACTATAGCTTTAGAAGGTAACATTCAAAAAGAAATTAGGCGTTGGTCTAAAGAGGTGTTGGAAATACCCAGCCCTCACTTTAACGGCGTTCCTCCTTGTCCTTATGCTCAAAAAGCGTGGGCGGAAGATAAGGTAGCTATCTTATTTAAACATGAAGAAAACTACCAAAGTTTGTATTCTTGTATATCTCAATTTGACGATAAATTTGAATTAGCTATATTAGCGGACCTGTCTAACGATAAGCCCCCGGAAGCTTTTCACGAGTATTTAAACGATTTAAACGATTTTATCGCAACCGGAGCTTTTATTGATAAAGATATATGGTTGATGGGATTTCATCCAGACGACGAACCCAATGAATTTGTTGAAGAAGCATCGTTTGAAGCGGAAACAGACACGCCTTATGCAATGATTTTTATTCAAAGGCTATCTAAATTACAGGAATCAGCAGACAAGTTGGACAAAACGGGTTATTATGGTATCTATGATACTGAATACAATGCAATCGAAATTTATGAAAACCGTAAAAAAACTTATAGGAGACTGAAAAATGGCAATGAAACCTCGTAAAGTAAAGAAAATGCGGGCTGGTGGCATGGTTAAAAAGATGCGAGCTGGCGGAATGGTTAAGAAAATGCGCGGCGGAGGCATGGTTAAAAAGATGCGTTCTGGTGGCATGGTTAAAAAGAAGAAGTAAATGACAGTTTCTGGAAGCAAAGATTTTGAACTAGACGTCGCTGAGTACGTCGAAGAGGCGTTCGAGCGTTGTGGTCTTGAGGTTCGTACAGGTTACGATCTCAAAACAGCAAAGCGTTCGCTCAATCTGTTGCTTGCAGACTGGGCCAACCGAGGTCTTAATCAATGGACCATAAAACAAAGAACAGTAACCATGGCGGTTGCTGACGGAACATACGATCTTGGTGCGGATGTTATTGACATTCTTTCCGTTGTAGTTAGACGTAACGGCACAGATTACGCTTTGTCTCGATTAAGTCGAGATGGTTTTCTGAGCATTCCAAACAAAACCACGCAAGGTCGTGCCAACCAATTCTTTTTGGATAGACAAATCACCCCTGTCCTAAATCTATGGCCTGTCCCTGACAACAATACCGATGTCGTTTACTACGATGCGTTAACGCGTATGGATGATGCCGATATTTACACCAATACTATGGACATGCCTTTTAGGTTTTACCCCTGTTTAGCGGCAGGATTAGCTTATTATCTTGCTTTAAAACGCGCTCCAAATCGTGTGCAGATGTTAAAAGCGGTATACGAAGAAGAGTTTGAAAGAGCTGCTACGGAAGACAGAGATAGGTCCTCTTTTAACGTTGTCCCTAGACAAGACTATTATAGGATGGGCTAATGTCTAAATTTGCATCCGGTAAAAATTCATACGCAATATCAGATAGGTCGGGTTTTCGATACCGCTATAGAGATATGCGTAAAGAATGGAACGGTTTGCTTGTAGGAAAAGATGAGTTTGAAATTAAACAACCTCAATTAGGCCCTTTTCGAAAGGTCATAGACCCCGAGGCGTTACAAAATGCTCGTCCTGATCGTATAGAACCTTTAGTAGTTTCGGTAGGAACACCTACCGTACAGCAACCCAATAACCGGCCTTTATCTGCATTTGGGCAGGTTGGCTCTGTCACGGTGGTAATCACATGAGTTTTACATACGATCAGCTTAAACAAGCTATTCAGGATTATACAGAAAACACAGAAACGTCTTTTGTAAACAATTTACCTGTATTCATTCGAGCTTCTGAAGAGCGCATACTAAAAAACATACAGTTAGACTTGTTTCGCAGAAACCAAACAGCTAATTTGACGGCAAATAACCCTTATTTAAACTGTCCAAGCGATTTTTTAGCACCTTTTTCTCTAAGTTTTACGGATGGAAGCAGTAACAAGGTCTTTGTTGAGTTTAAAGACGTTAGCTTTGTCCAAAGTTACAACCCAAACGTGGCTACGACGGGTTCTCCTCAGTATTATGCGCAATTTGACGTGGATAACTTCATTGTGGCACCAACTCCCCCGTCTAATTTGACGGTAGAGCTTCATTACTTGTATAGACCTACCAGTTTAACAGCCGGTGCGGGCAGTGGGACAACTTGGTTGAGTACGAACGGCGAATTAGCGCTTTTATACGGCAGTTTGATAGAAGCCTACTTATTTATGAAGGGCGAACAAGACATTATGGCTACTTATGACAAGCGTTTTCAGGAATCCTTGATGGGACTTAAAATGCTGGGTGAAGCCAAAGAAACCACGCAAGAATACCGCGTTGGAAGAGTAATAAGAGAGAAGCAATAATGTTTAAAATAGATGTAAACATCCCGGAAGACCCGATTTTAGTGGTAAAAACCACTGAAAACAGGGGTTTTACACCGGACGAAGTTGCGGAACGCTGTGTTGAAAAGCTGATTAGCGTGTCTGACGGGACTCACCCCGTTATACGAGATCAGGCCAAAGCGTTTCAAAGACACATGGAGAAAGTCGTTGCGTTTTATATGCGAGAAGCTATTCGTAGCGACAGAACAACTGTGTATAATGCCCTACGAGAAGCAGGGCACCCTGAACTGGCTGACGCAATAAGGAGACTTTAAAATGGCGATCACACAAGCAATGTGTACGTCTTTCAAGACAGAATTACTTGAAGGAAAACACGATTTTACAAACGGAGCCGATGCAATGAAGCTTGCTCTGTTTACAAGTAGTGCTACTCTAAGTGCTGCAACAACCGATTATTCAACCTCGAATGAAGCTTCGGGTACGGGATATAGTGCGGGTGGTGGTGCGTTAACAAACGTTACTCCAACAAGCTCGGGTACGACGGCGTTTACTGATTTCAATGATTTGACTTTCTCTTCATCGACAATCACAGCGCGTGGCGCAATGATCTACAACACTCAAACAGGTGGTGGCACTGGTACAACAGATGCTATTGCAATATTGGACTTTGGTGCAGATAAAACATCCACTAATGGTGACTTTACTATTCAGTTTCCAACTGCGGACGCAAGCAACGCCATTATCCGTATAGCCTAAGAGGTAACTCCTTATGGCCGCAATAACCGGATGGGGAAGAGGTACATGGTCTCAAGGTCCTTGGGACGAAGCTATCCCGGTTGTTGTAACGGGAGAGGCCGCTACTGGTGCGGTCGGCTCCGTTGTTGTTGCGGCTGAAGCTAATATTCCCGTTACGGGTATTGCGTCAACCGGAAGTATCGGCTCTGTAGTTGTTATAGCTAATGCAAATGTTGATGTTACGGGTGAAACGGCTACAGGTTCAGTAGGGTCTGTTGCGGTAACCGCTGATGCGGTTGTTTTACCAACAACTGTTGCAGGCACAGGTCAAATCGGCACAACTACAATAGTTGCAGAAGCCAATGTTTCACCTACGGGTGTAGAAGGAACCACCTCTGTTGGTTCGGTGGTGGTCTCGGCTAACGCCGATGTTGATGTTACGGGCGTTACGTCAACCGGATCAACAGGCACGGTAGAAGTTGTAGCCGAAGCGGTTGTTCCCGCAACGGGTATTGCATCCACGGGCTCTTTGGGAACTGTAACAGTTCTAGCGGACGCACTTGTATTACCAACCGGTGTTTCAGCAACAGGTGCATTAGGCACTGTAGAAGTTAGTTCAAACGCCCTTATAATACCTTCTGGGGTCGAAGCTACAGGGGCTCTAGGTGACGTAGAAGTCGGCATTCGAGTCATTGTTCCAGTAACAGGGTTGGAAAGTACCGGAAATGTTGGTACTGTAACAGTAATTGCCGAAGCGAATACCTCTGTGACGGGGGTATCTGCTACAACCGAACTAGGCGAAGTTTTTGTTTGGAGCCAAGTTGATCCAAATCAAAACCCAAGCTGGAACGGTATCGCACCGTCACAAACCCCGGGATGGGATG
>TARA_B110000483_G_scaffold70995_1_pt1 | contig 11155 bp, 9 predicted proteins | sample TARA_B110000483 | Tara Oceans TARA_B110000483 (sample SAMEA4398176) | marine metagenome | biome: Polar Biome; feature: [SRF] surface water layer (ENVO:00010504); material: water (ENVO:00002006), including particulate matter (ENVO:01000060) such as... | depth 5 m
CCAATAAAGTAGCCTGATTCTTCAAGTAAAAAAGGATAAAACTTCCATTTATCACTCAAGTAAGGTCTGTGATTCGCAGCTTCCTCCAGTTGCCAAGAATATCTTCCGGTTAGTATTGCAGCCCTTGCAGGCGAACATTTTGGATTATTATTATAGGCATTTGTAAATAGAACCCCCTCGTTGGCAAGGGAATCAATCGATGGTGTGCTTACTGACTTATTACCATAGGCTCCAAAACTTATTTTAGATGCATCGTCAGCAATAATAAAAAGAATATTTGGTCTTTGATTTAACGTTGTTTCCTCACAACTAATGAATATTCCCGAGAAAATTATAACAGTGATTTTTAGTTGATATAAAACCTTCATAAAAGAAAAAGATTGAAAAGCATAGCTTAAATATAGAACTTTTTTGATTTGTTTCTAAAAAAGCAATAATCCTGCAAAAAGGTGAACTAGATAACAACTCTAAATCACTTCTACTTTCATATAGGTTTGTGATTATATATATCGTTATAGTAACATATTATTTTAAATTACATTCAAAATCTATATATTAAGGAGTGCATAAACGTAAGTAATATAAGGGTTTGCTATTTACTTTATTTTGACAAGTAGTGTTAATCATAAAAAAGCGCTAAAATGATCAAAATAGATCAAAAATGAAATTATAGTAAAATTACACTCATTGAATTAATTAGTAAATGAAAATATATTTGTTAATGAAAATGAAGCGAATGAGTTTCTCACCAGACCATAAAGAAAAACCTTACGGAACAGTATCTAGATATTAAATTTTAAACTATAGATTACCTCTAAAGGCATCTTCTTCAAAAAAGATATTATTTTTTAAGATAATAATTAATAAAAGCTGATATTGAAAGTATAAGCATAAGAAGTAAATCTAACCTTAATGAGAATAGACTTTGTGGTATCAGTTTTAATTGGGATAAAATGAAAATTAACAACGCTATCCCAGATAACCAAATCATAAAATAACCTTGTGGCTTTTTTGCTATAATACCAAGAATAATCATAGGCCCCATGATTGCTGTACCTGAAAAACTCAATCGAGCAAGAAGAACAAGTTCGTTTGAACTAACTAAAGAAAATAATAATGCGGCAGCAGCAAAAGTAAAAATTGCTATGCGTACAGGTTTTAAGTTTTCTATTTTTTTTATTCGCAACAAACCTTTAAATTCATTACCCATTGCAAATAATTGAGAATCTGACGTAGACATGGCAGCTGCAAAAAGACCCACAATGGTTAAAGCCGCAATAATAGGGTGCTGTTCACGTAACAATACGCTTCCCAAAAAAGATGAGGTACTAACCTCCGTATATTGAACAGCTCCATACAAGCCAATGATTATAGTAGGAAGAATAATTAGTATCGCAAAAGTTCCCACAGCAACAGCCATTTGAATGAGGGCGGTATAATTTTTCATAATCACCAAGCGGGTAGACAATTGGGGCTGGGTAACTGGGATCATCGCAATGGCTATGCAAGAAGCTATTAAAAACTGTGGACTCAATAACCCATTAGGCCCTGGTGGTGATAATAATGCTGATTGAGTAGCAGCTGTTTTTTCAAACAAAGCCGACCAACCTCCAATATTTTCTAAGCAATTATAAGCAACAAGCCAAACGACAATTAGTAGTAGGGTGCCTTGCATGAAATCCGCATAAATAATAGCTTTTAGGCCTCCTAATTCTGAATAAAGTAACATTACTGCGACAATAAATACGCTCCATGCCCAAACGGGTATGAAATCAGGGAATGCCTCTAAAAGAAAAATAGCCACACCGCGTATTTGAATTGCTACATAGGGTACTAAGAATAAAAAAACAGCCGTAAAATAGAGGTAACCAACCGCTTTATTTTGATAACATTTTTGCATCAAAAGTGACATTCCTCCATAGGGCTCCTCACCAACCCGTTTTCTAAGATAAAAGCCAAACCAAAGAATAAAAAACACCATCACAGCATCTGAAAATGCAAGAAAAACCCAAGCTCCTACTCCGTTATTTCTAGAAAAATCCGGCATTCCCATAAGTGTAAAAGTGCTGAAAAGCGTTGCGGCAAAAGTCATAAAGCCTAAAACAAGTCCAATTTTTGCGCCTCCCAACATAAAATCAGAAGAGGTTTTAATTTCTTTTCTGCTACGATAGGATAAGAAAAACAAAGCCCCAGTATAAAGTGAACCGATAATTAAGAGTGACTCTATCATTAGATTAGTTTAATGTTGGGTCTGATTTTATTTTTAATTGATAGAATACAAAACCACCCAAAGCGGTTAATGCAACTAACAGCACTGTACTCAAAATACTTACCCAAAGATGAAAGGGCATGCTTAAGAAAATGGGGGCAATTTTTCCTTCTGCTATTACACCTGTAAAAAAGGTAATCCCTGTTAAAAGAAAAACACAACAACAAATAAAACTCCAAGTAAATTTTAATTTTTTTTCTGACCAGTTTTTCATTCGCTATAATCTTTGAATTGTAAGGCCTCCGTCCACTTTTACGACCTGTCCAGTGGCATATGGAAGTTGGTGGTCTGCCATGGCAGCAGCAACTCGACCTACATCCTCAGCAGTACCCCATCTTTTTTGAAGGGTCAATCCGTTGGCAAATAAAGCATCATATTTTTGGGTTACGCCAGCAGTCATATCGGTAAGAATAATCCCTGGTTGAATTTCATAGACGGGTATTTCATATTCGCCCAAACGAGCTGCCCATAATTTGGTAGCCATAGATAAACCTGCTTTTGAAATACAATATTCTGGTCGATTGACCGAAGCTACTGTTGCAGATATAGAGGAAATATTAATAATTGTATAAAAAGAGTTTGGGTGGGTTTCTTTTTGCTCAATCATCCATCTTGAAATCTTTTGAGTTAAAAAATAAGGCCCTTTTAAGTTTGTTTCTAGAACGAGATCGAAACTGGCTTCAGTCCCTACCAAAATATCTTCCCTTCCAGGAGGTGCAATTCCAGCATTATTAATTAAAACATGTAAACCACCAAAAGTTTTTTTGGCCGTTTCAAGTAATGCAGTATGCGTATTTCGGTCGCTTATATTTCCAGGGCAATATGCCACTTTACTTCCCAACACCTTTAGCTCCTCTAAGACATCACTAACTGCACTTTGAGGTCGCATTCCGTTAATAATAAGGTCAAAACCTTTTTGCGCTAAGGCCCTGGCAATTCCAAGTCCAATACCCCTAGACCCTCCTGTGATAAGTGCAACTTGCTTCATGATTTAATCTTTAACTCTGGAATCGTTATCCATTTTTTTTGTTCCCAACTCTCCAATCCTTTTTCAGCGAGTTGAACTCCTTTTGCTCCTTGTAACATATTCCAAGGGAATGGTGTATCTATGACAATATGCTTTAAAAATAATTCCCATTGTACCTTAAACGCATTATCAAAATGTTCTTGCTCTGGCATTTTAGACCAGTCCTTTTTAAAATCAATAGTGTTTTGAATATCTGGGTTCCACACTGGCTTTGGAGTATTTCCATAGGACTGTGTCCAACATTCACGTAATCCAGCAACAGCTGATCCTTTGGTGCCGTCTACATGCAAAGTAAGCAAATCATCACGCCGAACGCGTGTAGTCCAAGATGAGTTAAATTGTGCTATTACACCTCCTTCTAGTTCAAAAGTAGCATAGGCAGCGTCATCTGCAGAACAGCTGTAGGGTTTTCCCTCTTCGTCTATTCGTTCTTGTATATGGGTTGCACCAAGACAGAAAACACCTTTAACATTACCAAAAATATTATCTAAAACATAACGCCAATGGCAAAGCATATCGACAATAATCCCTCCATCGTCTTCCTTACGATAATTCCAGCTAGGACGTTGAGCAGGAACACTATGCCCTTCAAAAACCCAATAACCAAAATCTCCTCGAACAGATAAAATATTACCAAAAAAATCATTTTCAATTAATCGCTTGATTTTTAAAATTCCTGGTAGCCATAATTTATCCTGAACTACACCGTGCTTTACTCCTGCGGCTTCACAGATTTGATATAACTCTAAAGCAATTGCAGTAGAAGTGGCAACAGGTTTTTCACAGTAAATATGTTTTCCCGCAGCAACTGCTTTTTTGACGGCATCAGATCTTCTCCCAGTTGTTTGAGCATCAAAGTAAATGGTGTATTTTGGATCTTTAAGCACACTATCGAGATCTGTAGTCCATTTATTTACATGCGTAGTTTCTACTAGTTTTTTTAATTTATTTTCATCCCGTCCCATCAGAATTACGTCGGGCATAATAACTTCTGAAGCACTGATTGCGACACCTCCCTGTTTAATTATAGCGTCAATAGACCGAATAAGGTGTTGATTGGTTCCCATTCGTCCGGTAACTCCATTCATAATAATTCCAACTGAATGTATTTTCATAGTAATTGTTTAAGTATTCTGTATATATGCTTTTTTTATTTTTTCTAAATATTGGTATTGATCTGAATTCCAATGGCGATTAGAAAAGACTTCTACTTCAATGAACCCATTAAAACCTGCAGCCTCAACCCATGCGCGAATTTGCTTTACATCAATACAGCCCTCCCCCATTAGGCCACGATCGGTTAACATATCAAGGGTTGGCACCTTCCAGTCACATACATGGAAAGCTAGGAGATTGCCGTTTTCTCCACATCGATTTATCTGTTGTTTTAAATCTTGATCCCACCATAAATGATATACATCTATCGCAATTCCAACCCATGCAGAGTCTAATGCTTCTGCAATATCATTGGCTTCTGCTAAAGTTGTAACTGCAGATTTATCAGCTGCATACATAGGGTGTAATGGTTCAATAGCCAACTTTACGCCAGCAGCTTTTGCTTCAGGAATTAAAACCGCTATTCCATCCTGAATTTGTTGTCGGGAACGTTCTAATGATTGTTTAGGATCTGCTCCACATACCAATACAACAAGTGATGCTCCCAATGCAGCTGCTTCTTTTATTGCTTGTCGATTATCTTCTAAAGCAGCTTTTCTGATACTAGAAACTACACTTGGAAAAAAACCTCCTCTAACCAGTGAGATGACCTTCATATTTCGTGTTACCAAATATTGTCTGAGTTCCTCAAGATTTTGACCTTCTAGAAGGTGTCGCCAGATTGAAATACCCTGAATTCCTGATGCTGCATAAGCATCTATACAAGTTTTTAAATCCCATGGCTTAGTGGTTTGGGTGTGTATACAAAGTCGAGAAAAATCATCTAACACATTTACCATTATATTTTTTTAGCGCCAATACAATTATCAAATTGATAGTAGGGTTCTTGTGTAATTAATTTCTGAAGATACAATGCTGCTTCACGTATATGGTAGTCACCCCACATTGAAGATTCAGCACAGGCAATTTTTTGCCCTTGCGGTACATTATCCCAACCGTTTGGTTCATGATAAATACTGTGTAACAAAATTCCTTGATGATCATCAGAATCACTAAGATAAGGTTGGGCTAACAAAGTTTTCATAACGGTAAGTCCTGCTTGCCAATATTTTTTACCTGTGGGATCTCCTTTTTTTTCTAAGTATTTACCTAAGCGAAGTAACCCTTGGGATCCAATAGCTGCAGCCGAACTATCGACAGGCTCCCAGGCATTGAAGGGGTCTGCAGGACGATCTAAATAATTTCCTAATCTATGGAGGTTGGGAGCTCCTGTATCCCAATACGGAACTCCACAAATAGGCGTGTATTCTATATAAAAATCGCAGGTTGCTTTTGCAGCCTTTAAAATCGTTTCCATTATAGATGCTTTTTCTCCAAGATTTTCAAATTCTGCAGCGTCAATCAAGTCCAAAACCTCAAGTTCTTCTGAAAATCCTAACATACCCCATGCCAATCCACGCGTCCAAGTAGAAAAGCCCGTGTATCCTTGTTGGGAGTTTGGACACCGAAACTGTCCGTCATTAATATTAAAAATACTTTCATGAGCAGTTCGTCCCCAGCAGTCGTATTTATCTCTGTCTTCGCCATAAAAAACACTATATTTTGCAGTACTTAAAATATGCTGTATCGCTCTTTCTAATAAGGATATTTTTTTGTCCCCCTCGGAATGAAAATTATGTCCAAGTAGGTGGCTTGCAACTAAAATACGACAAGAGCGTATTGTATCCACAAACAAGGAATGAGGTCCATTAAACGAATAGATATAACCTCCGTCCAATAATTCAGTCCAGCGAGAAGCCTGCACAGAACCTGAAATTTTAATTGCCAACTCATAAAAAGATTTTTCCCATGGGTTTTGCTCAATTTTACCTTCCTGCATAAGCCGTAGAAGATTACCATAGGTGCTAAGGTTATTAAATCCATGGTCGTGAACCCCGTTGTGGCTTATATGCGGCGCCATATAATCTAGGGTTTGTTGTCGGCCCATAGATAGAAATAATGGATCGCCAGTGGCGTCATACTGAAGAATAGCAGATCCAAATTGGAAACCATGTGTCCATTCTGTCCAACCACGAGTAGAGTACTTACCATTTACTGTAAATACTGGAGCTCCTAGTTTTGAATCGAAGTTATCTGTGATATTTTTTATTTTTTCACCAGACAAAGCCCAAAAAAGATTTAAGGAATTTTCAAGATTTTTAGGGGTAAGTGATTTATCAATATTTATCATAAAAATAATCTAAATGCATAAATTTGTTATTTATCTTTTCTATAAGAAATTTAAAACTTTATTATAACAAAATTAAATTCTATATTAAATATTTCTGTCCTGTAGTATCATGTTAACACATTCCTAATATCCAATGCGCGATAGGCTTTAATCGGACTAATCGCAACAAACATTACTTTGCCATCTAAGCTTTTTTTAAAATCTAATTAAGATTTAATTCAACACAATCTCTTAACGGGTTTATTTTTTTCCTTGATCAATTTTTAAAGATATAAAAAAAAACAAGAGATCATTAAAGCCGATCTCACTTTAGACTTCTGATTGAGTTGTACAGATAAAATTGAAACATTTCAAAATCACTAAATCTATTATTGAAGATGGCGTTAAAATAATTGATTAGTTTCGTCTTATATATTTAGAATACTAAATTTTGCCTTTAATAACCAACAATACTCTGTAATAGGTTACTCGGGATTAAAGGTTGCAAAAGAGTAAGTTAAAAAATCTGGTAAAATTCAATTTTAATTTATTGGCTGCCACCATTCATCAATTTGACTACTCATCTTTGCCAATATTACAGGGTATTCTTTTGCCAAATTCACCAGCTCCCCAGGGTCATTTTCCAAGTCAAACAATTGAGGTTGATTTGAGTAGTAACCATAATATTGTTCCTTAGCCGTTTTAAAGTCTCTGATCACCATTTTAGTGTTTGGAAGCATTAGCTTCCATTTTTCGTTGATAGCAACCTTATACAAAATACTTTCACTAGGTTTTTCTGTATTGAGAATATCGTGGTTATAACATTCTATAAATAACGTTTCCCTTTCATTCAATATTTCTTTATCGAGGACATCAACTCCTGGAAGTTCATATTCAGTAATCTCCAAAAGTTGCAATACAGTTGGGACTAAATCTATATTACTTACCAGGGTTGAATGATTCATCTCGGGTTGTATTACTCCTGGAAGCTTGAACATAATTGGAGTCCTCACTCCTCCCTCGTAGGGGGCTCTTTTTGAGCGAGGGGCATAACCTTTGTTTTTTTTAGATTGTATCCATCCATTATCGGAAGTAAAAACGATAAGGGTATTTTCATCGAGTGATTTTTCTTTTAAGAAGCTTGTTAGATCACCAACGGTCTGATCTAACCATTCACACATGGCCCAGTATTTAGCAATACTTTTATGGGGGGTAAGTGGTGTATACTTGTCAAGTAATTCTTGAGGAGGGTTGTGAGGGGTGTGGGGTAAAAAAGGTGCATACCAAACAAAAAATGGGGTATTCTCTTCTTGAGTTTGATGTATAAAATCAAAGATTGGATCCAAGCCCTCGCGACCAATTTTTAATCCCTCGTCGCCGTGTCTTCCTTTTCTTTTATAATCTCCGTGAGTCATTCCTGCATCAAACTTACCTTCCTTCCATGATCCCAGCCACCATTTGCCAGATTGAAAAGAACGGTAACCATCTGCTGAGAGATAATCTGTCAAAAGTTTGTTTTTATAAAATTTCGATTTAATGATGTCAAATTGATCACTCCTTTTTTTACTGAAGAGAAAATTGTTGCCTTTTTTAGTTCTTAATTTTTCGTCATCATTTTCATCCCAAAAACTGGGATCTCGATTTGAGTCATCTGCATCGTTTCCGGTTTGAGCATGTTGAAAAGCATATTTTCCTGTGATGATAGTCGCCAATGAGGGACCACAAAGAGGACTGCTGACGTATCCTTTAGTATATGTGGCGGATTCCTTTGCTAATTGATCGATATGAGGAGTCTGTATGTGAGGATGTCCCATAAAACTATAATCTCCCCAAGCCTGGTCGTCAGAAATAATAAAAATAATATTTGGCCTTTCCTTAGTATCAGTTTTTTTTGGGGTTGCCTGGTTACATGAGGAGAAAATTAATATTAAAAGTAGTAGAGATTGTAAGTTCATAATTTTACTTAATTTTAATTTTAAAAATAATTAAAATAAATTAATAATAAAAAAACTGATAGGTTATAATAGATGAATATCGCACTAATGTCTCGGTGAAAACCAAATTCTAGCATTGCAAAACTTGTTCAGTAGTATAGCCACCTAAGAAATTGATTTTATTTGGGATAGCAGCTGAAGCTATATTTACAAATGGTATCCAAAATGATGGGGAAATAGTCTCATATCATTACAATGAAAAAGCTAGAGAACTGAACTATGAGGTGGTCCAAATTGATCAACTTGAGAAATGGGTTGAAAAATTAGAGGATATTGGTTCTGATGTTTTTATTAAACAATGGAAATAAGGGTTTGTCTATATCCTCATTTCACGAACAGATCCCTAAAAAGAAAATAGATTTTTTTTAAGGGGGTTAAGCTTATATTATGATTTTATTAAAAGTAAATTAGAACATGATTACATTAATTGAAAAAGCAACTTCATTTTTAAAAAAAAAAGCTATTATTAGTGATTGCAAAAGCTATACCTATGATGAATTATTAAACGATTCTAAATCCATAGCACTTTCGCTTCTAAACGGGAAAAATGATTTAGAATGCACAAGAATTGCATTTTTAGTCCCCTCCAGTTATGAATATACTTCTATTCAATGGGGTATTTGGAGAGCGGGTGGCATTGCAGTTCCTCTTTGCGAAAAACATCCTGTAGAATCCATTGAATATATTTTAAAAGATACAACTGCTGAACTCGTCTATTATTCAAAAGAATATAAAGCGCTATTAAAACCTCTTCTTGACCAATCGCCCAAACTTTTTATTCCGATTGAAAAATTAGAACCCAAAACAGGACAACTTCCAGATGTGGAAAAGGATAGGGGTGCACTTATACTTTACACTAGCGGCACTACAGGCTCTCCTAAGGGAGTAGTGACGACACACGCAAATATAGAAGCCCAAATTATTGCTTTGAGTCAGGCTTGGGAATGGACAAGTCGGGATCACATACTAAATGTACTTCCTATGCATCATGTTCACGGAATCATTAATATTATGAGTTGTTCCCTATGGAATGGTGCATGCTGCGAATTTCTGATGGGTTTCGATGCAAATAAAGTATTTGAAGTATTTGCTAAACAGCAAGTCAATGTCTTTATGGCTGTACCCACTATTTATTTTAAGCTCATATCCTATTGGAAAAAAAGAAATCAAATTGATAAAAAAATAATTTCAGAAAATCTAAAAGCCTTTAGATTAATGGTTTCTGGATCTGCAGCACTTCCTGTAAGTGTGTTAGAGGAATGGAAAAAAATAAGTGGTCATATTCTTTTGGAACGCTATGGAATGACAGAATTAGGAATGGCAATCAGTAATCCTTATCGTGGAAAGCGCAAACCTGGCTATATCGGTCAGCCTTTACCTGGAGTTTCAATTCGTTTAGTTAACGAGGTTAATCAAATTGTTGATAAGGGTTCTCAGGGGGAAATTCAAATAAAAGGAGAAAACGTTTTTAAAGAGTATTGGAATAAACCCCTTGAAACTGCAAATAGCTTTACAGAAGATGGTTGGTTCCAATCTGGAGATATTGCAATTTATGAACAAGGGGCTTATAAGATTTTGGGTCGGAATTCTGTCGATATCATAAAATCTGGTGGATATAAAGTTTCTGCTCTGGAAATTGAGGAAGTTCTTCGTTCGCATCCACAAATAAAAGACTGTGCTGTGGTGGGTATTCCTAACTTAGAGTGGGGTGAAATCATTGGTGCTGGTCTTATTTCAGCCAATAAATCTATTGACTTTGATGCATTAAAAACCTGGCTAAAATCTAAGCTTCCTGGATATAAAACTCCTAGGAAATATATAAAACTAGAAGAACTTCCCAGAAACGTTATGGGAAAAGTTACCAAAAAAAAGTTGGTTACATTATTTAATAATTAAACAATAAACTAATGAAAATATATGGTGTGGCTTTATTGTCAGCTTGCTTTTTAATAGGTAAACTGACAGGTCGTTTTTTAGGACAGGTTTTAAACATAAATAGTGATGTTGGTGGAGTTGGCTTTGCAATGTTTTTATTAATGGTATCAAGTTTATGTCTAAGAAAAAAGGGGTGGTGGGCCGAAGAGTCTGATAGTGGAATTTCTTTTTGGAGTGCGATGTACATCCCCATTATAGTAGCTATGGCAGCTTCATTAAATGTTAAAGCGGCCATGACAGGAGGTGCTTTGGCCTTACTAGCGGGACTGTGCGCTACTGTCGCAGGATTACTTTTAGTTCCGGTAATTTCAAAAATTGGGAATCAATCGGAAAAAAACCAGGATGGAGATAATTAATCAGATTATTGATAAAAACGGATTAATATTTGCTTTCTTATTGGTGGGAGGTATAATGCTGTTTGCTAAGCTTTTCTCAAATAAAATTACAAATAACCGAATCCCAGATGTTGCTATTGCTATCTTATTTGGTTTAGGCTTAGCTTTTTTTGGAGAAAAAAAAGGATTAGCTGACATTCCACTATTTTCAGGCTTAGCTGTTTTAGGAGGTTCTATGTTAAGAGATTTTTCTGTAGTCGCAACTGCAAT
>TARA_B110000483_G_scaffold91389_2_pt1 | contig 11127 bp, 5 predicted proteins | sample TARA_B110000483 | Tara Oceans TARA_B110000483 (sample SAMEA4398176) | marine metagenome | biome: Polar Biome; feature: [SRF] surface water layer (ENVO:00010504); material: water (ENVO:00002006), including particulate matter (ENVO:01000060) such as... | depth 5 m
GTCCTTGCGCAGAGCAAAATATTTACTAAGTGCATTTTTTACGGTTTTTATAATAATCACTCTTCCTATTTGCGTATGCTTCCCCAGAGGCAGGTATGCATTGAAAAACTTGCCTGCAATTCTTCTAGGGAAGAAAATATGGGTAGGTTACATAAGTATTGAATCAAGTGATTTACCATTCTTAAAAAAAGGTGTATTCCGCCATACTGATTCTTTGGGTGATAAAGAATTTCAAAAATTTGCAGATATAAGGTATGCTCATCACTGGAGACCAGAATTTGACATATTTGCTCTTTTTAACGGCTCGATTTAACTTAAATTTGCAAGACAATCCTTAGAAAATGTTTGAATTAACAATGCCCAAAATGGGCGAATCTGTAGCTGAAGCAACCATCACTGAATGGTTAAAAAACGAAGGTGACTCTGTATCAATGGATGAATCCTTATTAACCATTGCCACCGATAAAGTTGATAGTGATTTGCCATCTCCTGTATCTGGAGTTTTATCAAAAATTCTTTTCAAAGTAGATGATGTAATTCAGGTAGGTCAGGTTATTGCTCATATTGCGACTGAAGGAGACACTATCACTACAATTGAAAAAATTGAAGTAAAAGATGATTTAAAAAAGTCTGAAGAGCACTTAGATTCATTGCCCTTAAAAAACAGGGAGAAAGAAGAAGTATCGACTGCAAATCTTGAATTCAAATCAAGTATTTCTAGAGAAAGTGCCGGTAGGTTTTACAGCCCATTGGTTCGAAGTATTGCCCAAGAAGAAGGGTTAAGTCAGCAAGAATTGGACAATATCAGAGGAAGCGGTAATGAAGGACGCGTAACAAAACACGATTTAATTGCTTTTTTAAATAAAAAGTTAACTGAAAAATTATCCAATCCTTCAATTACGAAAATAGATACTGAGAAAAAAATTGAAGCAAATGAAGCTCCGAAAAATCTATCAGCTAATTTAATTAGCAGTTTACCTGGTGATGAAATTGTAGAAATGGATAGAATGCGAAAACTCATTGCTGATCACATGGTTATGAGTAAACATACATCTCCGCATGTGACATCATTCGTCGAAGCCGATGTAACCGCTTTGGTACTTTGGAGAAAAAAGGTAAAAAACAACTATGAAGATAGGGAAAACAGCAGATTGACTTTTACTCCCATATTTTTAGAAGCTGTTATTCGAGCAATTAAAGATTTTCCAAATATTAATGTTAGTGTTGATGGGAATAAAATCATTTCCCATAAACCAATTAATATTGGAATGGCAACTGCATTGCCTAATGGTAATTTAATTGTTCCAGTTATCAAAAATGCAGATAGATTTAATCTTTCAGGTCTAGCCAAAGAGGTTAATGAACTTGCCGATAATGCGCGGAATAACAAGCTTAAACCGGATGATATAAAAGGAGGAACGTATACTGTAACAAATGTTGGGACTTTTGGCAATGTTATGGGAACGCCCATAATTAACCAGCCGCAAGTTGCGATTTTAGCCTTAGGGGCTATTCGAAAAATGCCCGCAGTAATTGAAACTCCTGATGGAGATGCAATAGCAATTCGTCATAAAATGTTTTTATCACATTCTTATGACCATAGAGTTGTCGACGGTGCCTTGGGAGGAATGTTTGTTAAAAGAGTTGCCGACTATTTAGAAAATTGGGATAGTGAACGCGAAATATGATTAGTTTAACTAGACCCTTATGTGTATTTGATTTAGAGACTACGGGAATTAATGTAGTTCATGACCGAATTGTGGAAATATGTATTATTAAGGTAAATATCGATGCTAGTGAGATTACAAAAGTATGGAGAGTGAATCCTACCGTCCCCATACCAGCAGTAACTACGGCAATTCATGGAATAACCGATGAAATGGTTAAAGACTGTCCGACGTTTAAAGGTTTAGCATCCGAAATTTCATCTTTTATTAAAAATTGCGATTTAGCAGGATTCAATAGCAATAAATTTGATATTCCATTACTAGCTGAGGAATTTTTAAGAGCAGATATTGAAATTGACATGCATAAAGTATATGCCGTTGATGTCCAAAATATTTTTCATCAAAAAGAGCAAAGAAACCTTAGCGCTGCATTAAAATTTTATTGTGATACTGAACTAATAAATGCTCACAATGCAGAGGCTGATGTTAGAGCAACCTTGAATGTACTCAAGGCGCAGTTGGAACGATATGATGACCTTCCTAAAAACATCCGCGATCTTGCAGAATACAGTAAGAGACATAAAGCTGCGGATTTCGCTGGCTTCATAACTTTCAATGAAAAAAATGAAGAACAATTTTCTTTTGGAAAATATAAAAATCAAACAGTTATATCCGTTTTATTAAAGGATCCTGGATACTACTCCTGGATTCAAAATGCAGACTTCCCTCTGTATACAAAAAACATTCTTACTGCAATTAGACTCAAAAACAGATGAAAATAATTTGCATTGGGAGAAATTACGCCGACCATGCTGAAGAATTAGGAAATCAAATACCCGATGACCCCGTTGTTTTTTGTAAACCTGACTCATCAATCCTTCAGCCGAGAAATCCATTTGTTATTCCTCCTTGGAGCAAGGAAATTCATCATGAGATTGAATTACTATTAAGAATAGGAAGAGTTGGTAAATACATAGATAAAAAACATGCTTTATCCTATATTGATGCTATAACTGTAGGTATAGACTTTACTGCCAGAGACCTCCAAAAAAAATTAAAAGAAAAGGGTTTGCCATGGGAAAAATCTAAAGGATTTGACGGGTCTGCAGCCATTGGTAAATGGGTTCCTGGAAGTCTGAAAAAAAAAAATTATCAAATCACATTACTAAAAAATAATTTGATCATACAAAACGGCAACACTTCTCAATTTATATTTTCAATAGAGGAAATCATTTCTCACATTAGTAAGTTTTTCACACTAAAAACAGGTGATGTTATTTTTACGGGAACGCCTCCTGGAGTTGGCCCAATCACTGCTGGTGACCAATTAGAAGGCCATTTAGATGGTAAAAGCTTACTCTCGCTGAATATACGCTAAGGATTGAAGGCCTTAAAATTGTATATTTGGTAGCAGGAGATTTTCCATAGCACTTTGAAAAAATTATGAAATACAGTATTCGAATAATATCTACACTCGTAGTCTTCTTGTTTTCTTTCTCTGGCTTTGCTCAGACAAGCCCTATTACCGTTGTATTTGAGGAGAAATTCGACCCGCCATCTGGCCCTGATTCTGTGACGACTTTTCATACGACGCCAGGAACTAATGTTCCATACTGGAATGACACATCAGCCTTTTCTATTTCAGCACCAAACTCTTATCATGCCAAAATAATCCCATTTGACTCAATTATTTTTCAAACTGATACATTTTCTACTGTAGGCAATGTTTTCGTTAGTTTAACTTTTGCCCAAATATGTAAGGTCCATTTTGGCCAGCATGCATACATAAGAGTTTCTAATGATAACGGGGCAACTTGGACACGTCTGAATGGATCCCACTACAGTGGTGCCTCGCCAGCTTTTCCCACTGCTGGTTATTTTAATGAACTATCATATGCCAATCCTAATGCATCTCCTTACTGGGGTGGTCTTACAACCGTAGGCACGGGTAACTCACCGTCTCAGTCCTGGTGGGTGGGTGAAACCTTTGACATTTCTAGCATCATAGGAAATGGACCCAATGGAACAGGTAATGGATATTCTAATTGTATGATTCAATTTGTTTTAGAATACAGAAGCCCATTTGGAACTGCAGACCCAGCAGGGTGGTTTATTGATAATCTCAAAGTTGAAGCGGCTCCGTGTGAATTAGTTCCTCCAACTTTAACTTTTAATCTCAACCCTAAAAGGGAACCGATTGGCCCAAGATATCAAAGCAACCAAGAGATAAGGTTAAAAGCGACAGATTTAGGTTCTGGGATTGATTCTGTAGTACTTTTTCATAGATTAAATAGTGGCCCATGGGATACAGTTCAAATGTCTAGTAGCATGAGTGGAGCGTGCCCAGATTCCGCTCAATATTTTCATACATTGACTAGTTTAATTGTTGGAGATTCAGTGGATTGGTTCGTTGAGGTTTATGATTGTGCCTGTCCCAATATGGTTCGCTCCCCTTCTTTAAATTCAGCCTCGCAATACAATACATTTTGGATAGATCCCTCTCCTCCTGCTATATGCGGAATAACTACACCAACTAGCTTCCCGTATCTAGTAACAAGTTTTCCTTGGGTCGAGAATTTCTCATCTATAGATTGGATTCAAGGCTCTGGTGTTGGTGGAATTGGAACCTCACACAGAGGAGTTTTTCCTCAAGGGAATCCTCCTTCAGGAAAAAATTGGCAAGTATCGCCAAATACAAGTAATACAGGCTTCGCTTGGTCTGTTAGATTAGGTCAAACTGGAACTTTCAATACTGGTCCAAGTGGAGATCACACTACTGGAGGCGGTAAATATCTTTATACCGAGGCCTCACAGGGTAATGCCAACAATAATACCACAGTTATAACCCCGTGCATCAAATTAACCGGATTAAATCATGCTGTTTTAGAATTTTGGTATCATAAGTTTGGACAACACATGGGTAACATGCGAGTGGATATTGATACTGGGTCTGCTTCACCCTCATGGGTTAATGCAATCGCTGTTATTCCTGGACAATTTCAGACTTCCCAAACACAACCCTGGGAAAAAATGCTAGTAAATCTTGATCCTTATTTGGGAAAAATAATAAGGGTTCGATTTTTAGGGAATAAAAATAATTCGTCTTCTAATGATCTTGGAGATATGGCTTTGGATGATATTAGCATTTATGAACCAGATCCAGCGGATATCGAAATGCTTGCTGTTTACAAACCGCAAAATGGATTCTGCCAATATACGACAAGCGAAGATGTTCGAGTTCATATAAGATCTGAAGGCTTCTTCCCGATCGATACAATACCATTAGCCTATTCGGTAACAAATTTAACTACCAATACTACGGTGATAGGCAGAGACACCTTATACCAAGCTCTAGGGTTGGGAGATACAGCTTCTTACACTTTTATTCCAAAAGCTGATCTTAGTGCTTTTGCCAATTACGATGTATATGCTTGGTCTGAAGCTCCAGGAGATCCAAATACTTCCAATGATAGCATCGGACCAATTTTTATAGAACACAAAGCTCCGATAAATCAGTTTCCGCATATCCAAGATTTTGATGGACCGGGTTGGTCACCAGGAAATGGAACTTCTGCAAACCCCGGGACCTTCAACACCTCAGACTGGGAAGTATTACCGGCATCAAATTCAGGAAACTATGCTTTCATGATAGGAAATGATCTAACATCTTCTTTTTCAACTGGACCTCGTTGGTCTAGAGGTCGAAAAGGCAATTACATGTATGCTGAAGGTTCTTATGGCAGCAATGGCCCCGCTACAATATTTGCAACTACCAAATGTGTTGATCTTTCATCCCTAACAAATCCGGTATTAACATTTTGGTATCACATGTACGGCTCTGATATAAACTTGTTAAATGTCCAAGTCATCCCAAATGGCAGCAATACATGGCAAACAGTTACTGGGGCACCGATTATAAATCAACAGCAATCAAAAGAAGTTGATGATTGGAAATTCAAAATAGTAGACTTAGCAGCTTACGCTGGTGATATTGTTAATATAAGAATCCTTGCAAGAAAATCAGGTTCAGGCGCTTCGGCAGACATTGCATTAGATGATTTGTATATATATGACCAACCAGCATCTGATGTTGGAGTAAGTGTAGTTTCATCGCCGCTTAATTCAGTCAATTTACTCAATCCCCAAAATGTAATATTTAAGGTTTATAATTATGGAACTGTAACCCAATCTAATATTCCCATTACATACACAATACAAGATTTATGTACTCCCTCTAATTCTGGAACATATACCACCACGTATTCAGGAACTCTAGCCCCAGGGTCAGAAACAACAATAACCGTTGCTTCATTTCCAACTTATTACAATGGTGATTTTGAAGTGAAAGCATGGACAACATTAACAGGAGATGGATTTGCTATCAATGATACCGCTTCAAAAATATCTTCTGGAGCCACTTCATACCCGATTGCATTTGGGCCAGTTGATTTTGATAATTGCGTCGGTGACGAGTTTAGTTTCTTTGGCCAAGGAGGTTCTGGTACTCTTCAAATGTGGGAATTTGGGACACCCGCAAAAGGTAGTGGATGGAATAGCGCTGCATCAGGAACTAATTGTTGGATCACAGGAATAAAAGATAACTATCAACCAGGAATGACTGAAATCCTAAGAATTCCAACACTTACAGAATTTGACACAACGGTTGCAGCAGAATTACGATTCAAACATAAATTTGAATTTGCGCCGAGCGATGGAGGTGTAATTGAATATTTTCAAAATGGTAACTGGAACGCCCTAGGAAATGCATCTATGTCGGTAGGATATAATTGGTATGGTTCGATTTATGGATCTGCTGCTGTCCCTTCTTTAAATAGCCCAGGTTGGCTTGGAAACAGTGGAGGCCAATGGATTACCTCTTCAATCCCTTTAAGCGTTTGGGACTATTCGACAAATCCAATTCAATTAAGAGCCCGTATGGTTTCATCTGCTGGAAGTAGTGCCAAAGGATGGGCAATTGATGACTTTGAAGTCTATGTGCCGCCTCAAAACTCAGCAGCTCCTGTCGAAATTGAAACTTTAGAATACCTAATCATTCCAGGAGATACATCTCATTTGAGAGTTCGTATAGAAAATTCGGGAGCAAAACTTCTAGACTCATGTAAAGTGAGATATAAAGTCAATGGAGGTGCATGGACAAGTTTTGAAACGGTTGTCTTCAAAAATAAAGCTGGTGCAACTGCCCCTATGATGCGTGGACAACGTCAATGGTATAATTTAGATCAGGTTTGGGTCAACAACGGTGCAGGCGCATATAATATATGTGTTGAAACCTCCAGACCAAATGCTAAAGGAGACAATCTGGTTTCTGATGATTCTCTTTGCTTGTCTTTTACAACATTAGATAGAATCAATATTGATTTGTCTAACCCATATTGTAACGACTTTGAAGATCCAACAATTGCTTCATGGCTTCCTCTTCACCCTTCTGTTAAAACATTACAACATGATTGGGAATTTGGAACTCCGAACCAAACTGATATTACAGGAGCTTCCAGTGGAACAAAGGCTTGGATGACCCGCCTTGATAGTAATTATAATCATATGGGGCAAAGTGCTCTGCATACTCCATTTTTTGTTTTAGACACATTTAAAGTATATGACCTAAGTTTCGATCACAGTATGATTACTGAACTATATCATGATGGAGGAAATGTAGATTGGTCTTATGATGGTGGTATTACATGGCATACTCTAGGGAGCACCTTAACAAATGGACTCTGGTTCAATACTACGAACGTAACATCATTAGACATTATCCGCCCAGGTTGGTCTGGAAACACAAATGGATATATTACTTCAACAATTAAGTTTACAGTTGATAAGCCAGGAACTTTAGTTTTACGATTTAGGTTTGGATCAGATTATACCTATCATGATCAGGGTTGGGCAATTGATAACTTCTGTCTTGAAGAGACGCCCGCTGGAACACCTGCAGACATTGTTGGAATAGGGATTCCGGAAATAGTGATTCCAGGATTTTTCTTGGGTCATATTTCTCCAAATCCCTTATCCAAACAGGGCTTTCTTAATTTTAACGCATCAAGACAATTAAATGTTGACTTCTCTATCTCTAACATGAATGGTCAAACCATCATGAAGAAATACATCAACGGAGAAGAAGGCTACAATAAGGTACTTTTTGATGCAAGTGAATGGCCTAATGGCTTATACTTTATTGAGGCTCTAGTTGAAGGAAAGTCCGTCGTAAGAAAGTTTATAGTGCAGCACTAAAAGTCAGAATATAGCTTTTCAAACAGGCTTTTTTCTTTACTATTGCCAAAATGACATTATTCTGATTCGAATACTGTCATTTTGGCCCTTAAAACCTTTCGGCATTCCATTTGAACACTTTCTGTATGAAAACCACTGATAATGGAAAACTTTACGTTAAAAACTCAAGATGCAATTCAATTTGCTCAAAAACTTGCCATTAAAAATGGACACCAAGCTATAGATCCTATTCATATTTTCTTAGGTTGTCTAAACACTGAGCCTATCTTTTGTGAATCATTAATTCAAAGATCCAGTGTCAATTTTAAAAAACTGCGTGATTCAGCAAATCAAGAATTAAAGAATATCCCTTCAAAAAAAAATACGAAGTCTTTTATGTCAATAAAAGCTCAACAAGTAATTGAGACTGGGATCGGCAATGCGCAAAAAAACGGAAATGGATTTTTAAGTCTTGATTATCTAGTCTTAGCAATTGCTTTGAGTAAAAGTCTAATCGGTAAACTATTTCAAAGGAATGGTTTTAATATAACCGAATTTGAAAAAACTATGCAAGATTTAAGACGAGAAATTAGATCATCAGAATCAAATTTAGATTCTAATTATTATTCTTTAGACCAGTTTGCAACCAATCTAAATAAGCTTGCCGAACAAGGTAAGCTTGATCCTGTTATCGGACGAGAAGAGGAAATAAGAAGAATTCTTCAGATTCTTAGCCGAAGAACAAAGAACAATCCCATATTAGTTGGTGAACCAGGTGTTGGAAAAACAGCCATAGCTGAAGGTCTTGCGAATAGAATAATGAGAGGCGACATACCAGATAATTTGAAGAATAAATTGATTTACTCTCTCAACATGGGGTCTCTTATCGCAGGAGCTAAATTCAAAGGTGAATTTGAAGAAAGATTGAAATCGGTTATCAAAGAAACTACGGAGGCTGATGGAAAAATTATTTTATTTATTGATGAGATACACACTCTTGTTGGAGCCGGCGCATCAGGAGAAGGAGCAATGGACGCAGCCAATATACTAAAGCCTGCATTAGCGAGAGGTGAGTTAAGGTGCCTTGGAGCAACAACGATCCATGAATACCAGAAATATTTTGAAAAAGACAAAGCTTTAGAAAGACGATTTCAAAAAGTAACAGTTAATGAGCCTGATAATGATGCAACGATAGCAATCTTAAGAGGCATAAAAGAAAAATATGAAAGTCATCACAAAGTCAGAATAAAAGATGCAGCGGTTGTGCAGGCTGTTCAACTAAGTCAACGGTATATTTCTGATAGATTTCTTCCAGATAAAGCTATTGACTTAATCGATGAAGCCGCTTCAAAAATTAGACTAGAAATCAATTCTAAACCCGAGGAATTAGATAGTTTAGACCGAGAAATTGCTCAACTTGAAATTGAGCATGAAGCTATTAAGCGGGAAGAAAATAAGGATAGACATCGACTTGTTAGGCAAAACCTCGGGGAACTCAATGAGAAAAGAGCCAAACTATCTGCACAATGGAAAAAGGAGAAAGAAGCTATAGAAAATGTACAAGACACCAAAGAAGAAATTGAAAATTCACGCTTTAAAGCTGACCAGGCAGAAAGATTAGGTGATTATGCAACTGTTGCGAAAATCCGTTACGGAAAAATTCGAGATCTTGAAACAAGATTAACTACTGCTATTGAAGAACTAGAAAAATTAAAAGGACATAATCTGCTTGTCCAACAAGAGGTTTCAGAGGATGATATTGCTGAAGTTGTAGCAAGGTGGACAGGAATACCAGTAAATAGAATGCTAGAAAGTGAAAAAAGCAAGCTGCTAAGGTTAGAAGAAGAACTTAATAAACATATAGCAGGACAAAAAGAGGGAATTGCTGCAGTTTCAAATGCACTTAGACGCTCTAGATCTGGCTTAAATGACCCGATGAAGCCGTTAGGTTCATTTTTATTTGTCGGCCCTACGGGAGTTGGTAAAACAGAGTTAGCTAAAGTATTAGGGGATTTTCTTTTTAATGATAATGGTGCAATTATTCGAATTGATATGAGTGAGTATCAAGAAATGCATTCGATTTCACGCTTAATTGGATCCCCTCCTGGCTATTTGGGCCACGACGAAGGGGGACAATTAACTGAGGCCATCAGGCAAAAGCCTTACTCCGTAATTCTACTCGATGAAATTGAAAAAGCCCACCCGGAAGTCTTCAATGTATTATTACAAGTACTTGATGATGGTCACCTAAGCGATAGTAAGGGAAGACGAATTAATTTTAAAAATAGTATTATCGTGATGACATCTAATATTGGATCAGGGCTATTATTAGAAGGACAATCTGATCACGACGTAATGGAGCTAATAAAAAAATCTTTTAAGCCCGAATTTATAAATAGGATTGATGAAATAATAGCTTTTCATTCTTTAAATAAGACCCATTTAAATTCAATTGTAAAAATGCAGTTGTCAAATATTATTGAACAGCTTGATCAAACTAAGAACATAACTATTGATTTCACAGAAGATGCAATTTCATCTTTAGCCAGTGACGGTTACGACCCGGCATATGGCGCCCGCCCGGTAAAAAGGGCTATCCAAAGAAGAGTAGTAAATGAATTATCGAAAATGTTATTAAAAAGTGAAATAGAAAAAGATTCTGTAATTCTAGGTGATGCAATCGATGGGGTCATCTTTTTCAAAAATCTTACCGTCGAATCCCACGTTGATTAAGGCTTCTATGATATTTTGATGAATTGATTAAATGCTGCCGAAATGAAGATGTGAAATTATGATAACCGATGCGTTTAGGATCAGCACACATATACAATTCACCCTTCGGAATAGCACTTAAAACAGCATCAATGATCTCAGGTTCAACTGTAGCTATGGGACTTGGAGGAAGTCCAGGAATAATATAAGTATTATACGGATGATTTATTCGGGTGATTTTCCTCGATACCCGTCTAACTATACCCGTTCCAGGATTCATTTCATGATACGCATAAACTGCTGTTGGATCAGACTCTAAAGGCTTTCCAATTCTTAACCGACTTATATAAAGAGCTGCTACCCTTGGTAGCTCATCGAGAGCTTTAGTCTCTGCCTGGCTAATTGATGCGATAATCATAATCTCATCAGGACTAAAGCCTAAATACTCCGCCCTATCTAGACGATGCTTACCCCAAAATACATCATATTCTCGACGAAGCCGATTACTAATATCCTT
>TARA_B110000483_G_scaffold237885_2_pt1 | contig 11109 bp, 8 predicted proteins | sample TARA_B110000483 | Tara Oceans TARA_B110000483 (sample SAMEA4398176) | marine metagenome | biome: Polar Biome; feature: [SRF] surface water layer (ENVO:00010504); material: water (ENVO:00002006), including particulate matter (ENVO:01000060) such as... | depth 5 m
ATTTTAGGTAAACCCATGAACTACAAAGAACAACCATTGGCTGGCCTTTTGCCAATTTCGCTGATAACCAAAATTTGTTCCTATGTGTTAAACAAAAATTTTCCAACTATGCTACATAATAACGATGTGCTTAAATTGCGATTGAGCTGTAGACTCTTTGGGCACCTTTCACCTGAAACTGGCTGGTGGGAGCAAATTTACACTTTTCTAGATCCCAATACATGTACTTTCTATTGTTACAAAATCCTGGATGTATTTTTATCTTCATCGCATGACAATCGCATGCCTGCAGTATACCAAGCACCTCAATATTCGCTGAGCAGTTGTCACAGCTTGCACAATCCCGCGCTTTTGGCATATTCCAGCAGAATTTTTGGCATGCTAAGTCAGAAATTAAGACCAAGTGTGAAGATTTCATTGCTGCGGTTTATAGCAATCAATAATTACAAATATCAAAAAGCCTTTGGTGTGTTGTTCTTCCAGTACCTCTTAGAAACCCATGTTGATACAAAAAAAACAACCCAACTTGTAAACACTTTACAGTCCTTGGAAGACCAAGTGTTTTATAAGATGTATAATTGTTTTCAAATCTCCTTAACTACTAGCTCATAATAAAAACACCAAGTGTGGTATGGTGAAGTACCAATGCTTGTATAATCATTAACCAGTACCAGCAAGTTAGAACCCCGAATGTGGTACAAATGCAGTGGATAATAGCAATGTTATTCAGGTATTTCGATTGGTTTTTCGGTAGATTTGATTTCTGTTTCAGGTGTTTTCATTTTCATCGATTGTATGACAATTACAGGTCGAACATTGACAATAATCGGTTTGCAACCTTTTTCGATTGAGATGATTTTGTACTGCTTGTTTTATCTTAAACTGATAGCCACATTTTCCACAAGAATGTCCTATTTTATTGTGAAGTATATTTTATTTTGATGAATTATAATAAAATTGAAACGAAATTATAATAAATCATGATAAATCATTATAATAAAATTGGAGAGAGAGCCTAAATTCTTCTCCAATAAGGCATATCAAAAATAAATTGATATCAATATTGGTCGGTCGGTATTTGGAGAACTCCAAATCACATGCAACTCACATCTTCAGGGGGTTTCTTACTTTTTTGTAATTACCACAAACAAAATCAACAGAAAACATACACAATTAACAGATGAACAAAGCATACCAACTTGGCTTGTGACGTAGAGTCCAGGCCGATGCCACGTGCACATATCGTAAACTTCGTCATACACACCTTTTTTGCATTGTCGGCTTTCACTGTCCCACACCCCACATGTTGCACCAACTTTATGAGCACTGCATTTTGAAGAATCCAAAACAGGTATCGATTCAGGTGAAGGTGCCAAATCCGACTCAGGTATCAACTCAGGTGTAGGTGCCATAGCTGCGTTTATACTACAAACCACTGAGAAAATAAGATTCAAGACAACCAAAACAATTGCAAATCTCGAGGCAAGCATTTATTGGGAGTTTAAAAATAAATTGTTTTGGAAAAATCATTCAAAAACAGCTGGCCTGCAATTGGTATGATGTGAAGCTATTTACAGCTTGGTTCAATAGGAAACTTCTGGTCTGTTAATTGTGGTCAAAATGTGAAATTAAAAGATTTATACTAACAATTTCACACAGGTGAAATCTTTTTGTTGTATATAAATGAGTTATTGTTTCTCATCTACTTCGCAATTCACCGCCATCAGATATATAAATCGCTACACATCACTTGAACGCACACAACTCCCCACTGATGTCATCCTGTACATTCTTGGTCTCGTTCCAAGTTGCATCGTGATAATTGTAAACAATTCAAATGCCTTTGTCAAATACAAATGCAAATACTTCAAGGATATCTATTACACTGGATATTTACATAAAAATAATATCAATGTCTTGTGTATGAGAACTGGTGACAAGTTCCAGTTATCATCTGGGAAATCAACTGTTATTTCCAAAAATTGCACAATATACATTGCAACAAGTACAAAATTTAATATAGACAGAAGAGGCACAGGTTAGCTTGGGATACGAACCACGACTTAGGTATTTGTACAAACGAATTGAAAATGTCATAGCTGGCGTTTACTGAATCATTCACCAATTTAAGTAATTTGGTACAGTACCATCCTAGCGGACTTAATTTTAATATACAGAATGTGTATCTGATATGTCTTGCATTTGTCCTGGCGTTTGGTGCTCAGAATGGGCCAGATTGCACAGTGTGACATTTGCGTTTTTTTTGGTTGATGTTTCGTTTTCGTATGTAAAATCCGTATTATGCGGTGTTACACTGGTTGTTGTTTTTTCAGCAGGTCTTTGATGGGGCTCTTGACTTGTTGCTTTTGATAAACCATTGGTACCCCATGTACTCCAGCACCTATTGCAATAGAACCAGCCCCCTTCATCGGAGTGTCCCAATCCATCGTTGTAGCACCCATAGCAATATTGACTTGTGGTCATGTGTTTTTTGACTCCATGTGCATGATACTCGGATTGTAAAACAAAGTTTTTCTTTTCTTCTGTAGCCAGACTTGTGTATTTTTCTACTAGTTCAATAGCCGCACGATCTGTGGAAGATGCCAAGATTTTCCACCTCTTGCCCAACTCGCGTATAACATCTGCATTTTTGGAATCGTGTGGAAGTTCGCTTTTTACAAGAGCCCGATTGTCTTGTGAAAACAAAATATATGCATTTTTTGCTCTTTTGGGTTCTTTACCTTTCTTTATTTTTGCGCCTATATCTGTGCTGAGCTTCACTGAAACATCACTTTCCCGTGAAATTACCTTTTCTTCCACAGGGCTTTTTGGTGTATGCACAACATGTGGGGTTCCTGATGACTCTGCATTGCTTTGTGTGCAATCAAGGCCGACAATGGGAGGAGTACCCAAATGGACCACGGTAGTATCACATGGCCTATCTTTGGCTGGCCCTTTTGGTGTATCCACACTTTGTAGAGTTCCTGTGTATGACTTTACATTGCTGTGTGTGCAATCAAGGTCGACAATGGGGGGAGTATCCAAATGGACCACGGTAGTATCACATGACTTATCTTTAGCTGGTCCTTTTGGTGTAAACGCACCATGTAGGGTTCCTGTGTATAACTCTACATTGCTTTGTGTGCAATCAAGGTCGACAATGGGAGGGGTATCCAAATGGGCCACGGTAGTATCACACAGAGTTTCTTTATTGAAACTATGTGTTGATTCTCCTAGCTGCATCCCACTTTGTAATATTTTGAACAGCTCACACTGTGTTTCTTTCGACTCCCACAATGCAATGATGACCATTTTATCGTGGGCATTGATACCAAAGTCTGGGTTGTCCAGAAAGTTGCGAACATGGCCATTGATGTTTCTCATGTCACATAATAGTTCGAAATTTGAATCATTCAAATAATTGTAATTGGCTTAGATACGATAGCACCCATTCAGGTAAAACAAACCAAATGGTTTATTGAAGGATTTGTTCACATGATGGATTTGTGCGCTGAAATTTGGATTTACCATCTCTTGAAATACTTACCAAGTCAAGTCTTGAATATGTTGACTTTGTGTGACAAATATCATAAACAAATAGTAGATGACTACATGCTGGTGATTAAGGAACATGTGTTCCAAACTGTGTCTATAGGTGAAATATCAAGGTTGACACATAGTAAAAAACTGATTTGGAATATTGAATATGCAATCGAAGAGAATTTATTTGTACAAAACAGTGTGCTGAGGTATACAGAGTCCATGTGTTTGGATACACGTCATGTGATGTGTGAAGACTTCATTGCAATGTACCCATCCACCAAGTTTGAATTGTATGATTTGTTTTGCCCAACTGGCAGTGATCTAGAATATGAAATTTTCATCTATGGTCGGTTTATGATTGGGGACGGAACATGTATCAATGCAGTTCTCTATATCTCATGCCAGCATCCATGTGAGCAGCTACCTGTGCATCCATCGCCGCCCCACACTCCAAAAATAATTTGGTATTCATTACCATACTTTGACAACTTCAATGTTACAAGGAGATGTTTTCATTCATTGTATGACAAATCTCCCACAAGAACAATGCAAAAGATACTCACAATTGATGAAGCAATCATTGACATTGCAGAGGAGTTGCACAAGTTCTCAGTACAATTTCTCTGTGGTGATTATTATCAATAGTCTTACCCAGCCATGCTGCACATAACCCTCGCTCTGCTGATAAGCATGCACACAAGCAAGCAAGTACGCACTCACAACAAGGTATATTGGCAACGAAAACAAGATTAAATCTTGGCTGACTTGCATTGTTTTGCATCAATACAGGTACCTAACCTACTTGATCAGTAAAAATGTAATCAAATCACAAATATTTTGAAATATGGCTCAACTGTCCTTTTTTTATTAGATATAGTTAATTTATTAATTCCTGATAATCAATGTTCTTCTAAAAGTTTAATTAAAAAGGGACATGTTAAGCCGATCAAGACGTCTACCGTGAGTATGATACAAGATAATACTTGCACAACAACATGACTAACAGTGATTTCAGCAAGGAACTAAAAATACCAAGGAAGTATCCTTGGCTTTCTTATCGCTCAACACAAGAACTGCCTGAAAATGTATTTTCTTCTAAAAGTAAAAATTTAAATTAAAATGGGATATGTCAAGTCGAGCAAGAACGGCAAGACTCCTACAGTAAGTATGTTAAAGAAGGATGGGTACTTGAATAACATTACCAACAGTGATTTCAACAAGGAACTCAAAATACCAAAGGAGTACAGGAGTTACAAAACACACCACAAGAAAGATATACATGTTATGGATCACGTTGGGGATTATGAAAGAATTGCTAATGAAATTACAAATGAGGTTCCACACAGTAGAAATTCCATGCATGTAGAGAAGCGCGATCCGAAGAGTTTTACAATTCAAGATGACATGAGATTTGATACTCACGCACCAATCGATATGCTTCCACTGTCCAGAAAAGTCCGCGCCCATGCAGATGTATATGGGGATCCTAGGGAAAGAAAGGACTTGCTTGAACAAGACACAAGGTACGATAACTATGTTCAAGAACAACCAAAGGTTAGCTTCACAAGCTACCCATTAAGCGAAACAAGCAAAAGAAATATAGATATACATACCCAGGAAAACAAACAAAACCAAACTGTAACATACAACCCACACACTACCATGGAAACAAAGCAAATCAAACTAGGTAACCCGAACGTGAAACGCTTACTTGAAAGTATATCAAGCACTGCTGTTAAATCTGTTCAAATACACAACAATTACCCACATCCCACAATAGGTACAAATAAATACACTAATACTTCAAGTGTACACACTGATCAACAATTAAGCGAAAAGCCGAATATACCTGGTGTAATTCAAGGTGGTAATGAATCGAATCCTGTATCAGTAAAAACAGGCAAATATGAGATGCGTGATTCACACCATGTCAAGATAGCATCGATGGAGAATTTGAATGTTCCTTTTAGACAGCATGTGTCAATAAATAACAAATATACAAGTGGTGTAACCAATGCAGTTTTAGAAACAAATCTGCATCTCAATACACAGAATAATACGAAATCAATCCCAACATCACATTTGCAGACTGGATCAGGAGATGTAAGGTATAATGTCGAAGAGCATGGGCTTAAGTTAAAAGACACCCAGATTGATGCACAACCAAGGCATATATCTTTACAAGATATCAATCACAACAGCACACACAGAGACATTTTTTCTTCAAGGCAGGCAGTTCAACTAAACACAAACAAAAACCAACATAACCATGATACACACACGGCAGGGCCTGGTGGAGCTACAGATTGTATCCAAAGTGTCGATATCAGAACTTCGCATATCAAAAACCAAAATGGAACCATTCCTGTGACCCAGCAGGTGTTATCAAACTTGCAGGATGCACAAGTTTACTTGCAGAGTGATCACTCTGCCCATAAGGAAACTCATCCCATATCACAGATAGGCTCTTATCATTATGAACCGATCGGGGCATTTATACAACCACATCAAAATTTACCATTGCAAAATCAGGGGATCGAAATTGGTCAAATGAACTCTTCTGATTATGAACCGATCGAGGCATACATACAAACACGTCAAAATTTACCATTACAAAATGAACAACAGGAGATTGGGGTAGGTCAAATAATAAACAAAGCACACATACAGTTGAACACTGCTAGAAGAGAGCAGAAGGACAACATTAATGACAAATACGGTGAACACAACATAAACAAAAATAATAGAACAGTTCATGTAACAAGTCACAAAAATGATTTTGTACACCTAAATGATATTGGCACCCCTGATATTATCAACACAAAAAAGATGCAGGGATTGACGTATTTTAATAACAAACGAGAGAATAACCCACACATGACTTCTTCAAAAAATAACATCAAGTTAAAAAGCACAACCCCGACAGCATCATTTGAAACAAGGGGCTACATTAGCACTTTTGAGTAACTGAATTTCTTGGAAAACGGTTTCAGCCTTTCAATTTTTGCCAAATTGGGGCAAGAAATTTAATATAAATTCGAATTGATTTAACAGAACAATTTTAAGAACTGTTGAAATTATGAGATCATTAGTGGTTGACTTATCTAATCAGATTGATTTCTTTTATCCTACCAAAAATCAATACACTATCCGCGAACATATTTCAAATATGAGAGATAGAGTCAGTATGTTTATAGCAAACTGTGAGGGGAAATTTGATCCAATCATTGTTGTTGACAATATAACAGCAAGCCCAGAAACAACACAGAAGTGGGAATCTAGGAGAGAAAATGAAATTTTAAAGAAAAAGAAAAATTTACCACTTAATTTGGATATTTTGATTTGTGATGCATTCAAACAGCATGGGTCGAAAATTTATGCAGATAGGACTGTGGATGCAGACGATGTGGTGGCAAAGCTGGCTTCGTTCAGTCCCGATTCATTGATCTTGAGTTCTGACAGGGACATGTTTCGTTATGATCTTTACAATAAAAATCGAATCTTTTCAACAGCGACAATGTCATCTCGGTGTGATTTGAAGTTATGGAAAGGCTTGAATTTATGCGTAAAGCCAGGCTGTAGTTTCAAAGCTGTAGATGATATTCCAATGATTTATCCTACAGATAAGCCTTATCACGCACTCGATAAAGCATACATCAGAGGGGTGTCAGACTCGCATTCCGATTTTGTAAATTTGCATCATGTTTGCAAAAGAATTCGTCAGAATTTGTACTCCGAACTATCAATATCAAGTGTAACGGAAAGATACCCTATATATGATAAAAAAACAAATGGTGTGCTTTGGATTAATGAGGTTGTGTACCCTGAAAAGTTCACTGGTGGAAGCTTTGACTTCGCGACTTTGCTGGGTATTCTCGGAAAAATAGACCCCATGAAACAACCCACACATGAAAGGCTGTATGCGAGAGAGTCTATCATAGCCGAGTATATTGCAATGATAACAAAGGAGAGTTTGACAACTATACTGAAATGTGAAACTCGTGCCAAAGCGACTTGGGATAATATTGGAACTTTTGTGTTGTGTAAAGATTGCAACCAAACAATACACATTGAATACCAACTCCTTGCATATATCAAAGAAAAACACTACCCTATGCCAACTACATGTGGTTTGTGCAAATCTGAAAAATCGCTTAAAATTGGTAAACACAAATAGCCAATTCAGATAGTTTTATTTGGCTCTTGAATCAACACTTCCTTGGCTGGCGATCCCACGCTTACCAATAAAATCACAAATTGGAGTTTTTCTTAATTTTGCAAACTTTACATAAGCACAGTCCCGTCTTTCCTCAATTCATCTCCAAAGAATGCTTTGAAATTCTCGAGGTGATCCCGATCTCGATCACTGACACATGTCTGGTTACTATAGCCCCAAATATTCAAAATTTTGTCTTCGCACCCGTCTGTACATTTCATTTGTGTGGCATCCCAGGGACCATGTGAACACCAGCATGTCTGGCTATTTTGCTTCCACACACTTGCTCCATCTTTGTTTGTGTCCTTGCACCCGTCTGTACATTTCATTTGTGTGGCATCCCAAGGCCCATCTGGGCACCAGTTCAGTGGTGCTTGTTGGCAAGTTCGGTTGCAATATGAATGATCATACTTGTGCACATGTTTCTCCCCATTAGTTTCTATGGTTACATGGGTTGGTGTCCATTCACGTATCACACCCGACAACTCACCTGCAGATGTAACAGGGTCAGTCCTATACAACTTGAAGATTCTGAGATCGTTTGGAATGTGTCCATAAATATGAGAGTCCTCCTTGTTATAATCAGAAGCACGATTGCTAAAAACAATATTCTTACCAATATCAGTTTGTTGAAGTGTGTGAATACAAAATCCAATTTTATATTCACTGTCTTCTTCAAGAACAAGATTATCGTGTGTAGTACTAGAATTTGCAGATGCAATCATGGATGGATCCAAATTTCTGAAGCACCCCATTTTTGAATCGGATTTGTAGTTGGGGTGTGTGTTAACACCCTCTTGGAAATAACAATCATTCGTAAAGTCAGTTACAAATGTATCCAAATCACTTACGTATGATATGGATGTTGATGGAAATTGCAGTGGTATTTGATCTGATGTTATTGAGCAATGCTGACCAGCTTGTTGTTGACATTTCGAAATTTGTGTGTTAAACACCTGTGCATCTGGGCATCTGCACCGCATTGAGTCGGGGACTTTCTCATTCTCACCTATTCTTGACAAGGTTGTTTTTGCAAGTAAAAGTTCAGCACCTCTCTTTTCAAATCCCATAGTTTGCCCATCCCTGTTGTCAACATTCCGACACTTCAAACCAGAAGAGCACATACCATCATTTTGACATGGCATCATGTATGTATCATCCGTATCACTTACCGAAGAAAAAACTGTTTTCCCTTTTGCAGGCTGTTCAGTTTCTTGCTGGGTTGCTGGCTCCGCAGTCGGTCGTAGGGTGGGTATATTACTGACGACAGGTGTTTCGATTTCTTGGGGAGTTGTGGGATCTGTAGTATGGATTGGTGTGGTAGGTGATGGATTAATACGGAAACCAAGAGCCACAACAACTAGTACAACAATTACTACAATAAGTATGATACATAATGTGATTAGCAAGAGCATTACTTTATGATTTTAAAAACATTTTATGCATTTGCACATTTGATCTTTCCGTATCTTGGCAATGATACAGTTTTTTACAGGCTCCCATGTCTTTTTCAGAGATACTGAGTGAATCTGGTAATTTCTTTTTGAAGTGGTGTCAAACTCTTACAGTGGTATTTTTTTTTCTGCAATGATCATAAGTGGGTGCAAGAACTCCTGATCAAACACATTAATCAGGACAACATCCGATGCCTCAATAAACACATCTGTTACAACCATACCAAGTGATTTCAACTCATGACAATTGATCATTACAGTTCTGCTATATTTTGTTAAATCGACAGGTTTTGATTGCCATTTCTTGTATTGTGCTAAGGGGGCCATGGAAGTTAACACATGAATGATTAGCAGCATTCTTGTGTTTGCAGTGTTATGAATGCAGGTTGACATGTTAACCATAACAGGGCTGAACAAATTGATGGTGTTCATACTTGCACTATAAAAGGTTGGGATGTGGGTGTCAACATTATGGCCATTGTTATTATTTACTAGTTACGTCAAATACAATTACAGCCCAAAAATGATTTAAAATAATTTTGGATTGTAATGAAAATGGCTGATACATACAAAACCACAAAGGCGAAGTTCACACACATAATAAAGTACATCAATTCAAATCATGCACTTGGTTTGAATTCAAATTGTAAAAGAAATTTGAAATATTTGATTCAAAATTGGAATGAAAAAAAGGGGAATGATCTTTCCAGTACTAAATTAGTCCACAAGCAAATAACAGATGAAATAAGAAAGACTGGCGGGCAAATCGAAGAGTTGTGGGATGATTATTTAAAATTTGAATTGATGTTAAGGATAGAAATCTTGTATACCCAAATACTAGGCATTACGCACATTACAAAAGAAATCGAAGATTCGCTTGTATATTCCAATGTATGCAAACAAATTAGAAATTATATAGATACTACTTATAATAATACACACATCGAGTTTCAATTCAATCGCATGCACCCACTACCATCACTAGAACTCAACCTGTTTAGTGGCACTAATAGCATCATTTTATCTATTTTAGATGACTCCACATGGAATGAAACTAAGCGTTCTATCGACAAGACAGTGGGGAGGCTTGCAAATCCAAGTCAAAAAAGGGAGTGTGGAATTTGCTTTGAAACTATACAAACCCTCACTGTTTGTAGCAAATGTTCTGCTGAGTATTGTTCAGAATGTTATATTAATTTGATTAAAGCAGGTCAGGGTATTGTGACGTGCCCTTTTTGTAGATTTGTTCCTGACATATGCCATGTCATGGGCAAGGAGGAATTGGTTCAAGCAGAAGCACAAATACGAGCAAATATACACGCAGGAACAAGTAATATTGATGGCACCCAAACAAGCAACAGAATTAATCTACCCCAACCAAATAAAATGATGGAAGCTCATTTGATTGCTCTTGATGAAAAATCAAAGGAACTATATGAATGTGCAAAACACGATGACTATGAAGATGGTGGGGCACTCTGTGATCCGACGCAGTGGTTGATACACCAAGATATGATGCGATGTTGTTGGGAAACATATATCAGACACTTGGAATATACCCCAGATGTCATAAAAAAACCGATGTTAAACAACAGTTTTGCTAAGTATATGAATTTCATGTACACCAATTATCCATGTGGATTTGGTAATAGCATGTTGACAGCTTTTGATAATGGTGGGTATGCTGACGGCTGTGAAACATTCATCAGCCTTGGGGGTTCAAGGCAAGTGCTATATTAACCTGATCAAAGCAGGATAATGACAAATGTTCGAGGTGAATTTTTAAAAAAAGTTTGAACTTTGATAATACTAGTAAAATTACCAGCTCAAAATTATTTATACGAAGAAGAAAAAAGATTAAACGAAGAAGCATTTAATTGGTTTGAAAATAGGAAA
>TARA_B110000483_G_scaffold150535_1_pt1 | contig 11100 bp, 5 predicted proteins | sample TARA_B110000483 | Tara Oceans TARA_B110000483 (sample SAMEA4398176) | marine metagenome | biome: Polar Biome; feature: [SRF] surface water layer (ENVO:00010504); material: water (ENVO:00002006), including particulate matter (ENVO:01000060) such as... | depth 5 m
TATCACTTGGATTAATTGAGTTAAGGTCAGCGCCCATAATACCATCAACCACAACTAAGGGTGAGGTCTTTTCTGCATCAAAGTTATTGAGTCCACGTATGTTGATCTCAAAACCATCTCCAGGACGTCCTTTGGTTTTAGTAATGTTTACACCAGCAACTTGTCCTTGCAAGGAAGCAGCTGCTTGTAGTGGATTTGCCCTAGTAATTGTTTCCGTTCTAATTTGAGAAATTGCGCCCGTTAAGTCTCGTTTTCGACTTTGACCATAACCTGTGGTTACGATTACTTCTTCGAGCTCATCAAGAGAGGCTATCATTAAAACATTGATGTCGGTATTCATCCCAACTGGAACTTCTTGGTCTACAAAACCAATAAAAGAAAATACTATAGTATCATCTTGTTCCACTTTGATAGAGTAGTTTCCATCAAAATCTGTTGAAACTCCGGTATCGGTTCCTTTAATTACTACGTTTACACCAGGAAGCGGAACTCCCTCGTCGTCAGTAATAACACCCTTAACGTTCTGTTGAGCTAACACAACAGAAACACACAATAAGAGTATTGTAAATAATCCTTTTTGAAAAAAGGACATTGAATTTGTTTTCAATTTCCGGGATTCAAAAGTTCTCTCGTTTAAGTTAATCATTCAATTAGTTTTTATTTAATAATTAGTTAATTTTTCTGAGTGCACACACACTAAAAATAAAAAAATGTCGCTAAAACATTTAATGTGTTCGCACACAATTTTGCCAAATATAGGTTTTTTTAATAAAAGTCAAAAAAAAGAAAATTAAAATTTTTTTAGGGGGAACTATGGCTTTTAAATAAGGATATATGAATATTTAATTTATTTATATGTGATTCAGTATAAAATAATCAATCCAAAACCTTATAAATCAGTTACCCTCAAACGATACACGGTTAACAACTTGACCATCTACGTCATGATGAAGAAATTGAATAGAAGGCACACCATCAATTTGTTTAACAATTCCGCTTAAAAAACCACCTTTAACTCTTAAAAACCTATGTTCAGGTCGATAATCATCTTGAGGCCATCCACTTGCGTGAGAATCTGAACCTGCTCCAGTTCCAAACTCCCAAAGATTGGTTCCCTCAACATGGGTAACATATTGCCAATGACGATCTCCATTGGCAATGAAAAAATTATTTTGTTTTTTAATAAAACCTAAAATCTCTTCCCTTTCGTAAGTATAATTCTTATTACTTAAATTATCATTTTTATTTAATCGATCTGGACCTAAAATCGGGGAGGATGTGATCAGTAACTTAAAAGTAGCATCCGAAGCATTAACAGTTTCATAAAACCATTCTTTTTGTTCTTTTCCCCAAATAGTTTTTTCCGCACCATCAGGAATTATGTTCTTACTTCTATAATTCCTTCCTTCTACTATCCATATTTGAAAATCTTTACCCCAACGAACAGTTTTGTAGGTTTTCTCAGCAGTAGGAAATTGTTCTTTGTCAAAAATCTCAAGCCCTCTTTCAAAAGGTATTTTACCATAATCCATCCCAGGATAACTATCATTAAAACCTACATCATGATCATCTTTCATGAAATAAGATGTATGGTTGTTATAAAAAGTTCGTTGAAAAGGCAAAGAAAAAAGCCTATTCCATTTGAAACGAGCCAATTCCTCTGTTAACGCATAAGGAGTTGGTTTATCCATATATTCTATATCACCAGTATGAACATAAAAATCAGGATTTAACTTTGACATACTTGGGTAGATTTTATGACCATTTTCAGGGTCATCCCGTCTGTTATAGTCATGGCATGAAACAACACAAAATTTAATTTCCGAATCAACTTCTGGAGCTGGAGGTGTTATAAATTTACCTGAAATACTATCTGTTATTTTAGTTTGCCTTAACCCCCTTGAGTAAATTTTTGTTTTGTAAGATTGTCCAGCAATAAGTTCTTTGAGTTGCCACTGATGGGTGTAATCCATTTTTTCATCAACTTCTAGCCATTCCGTTTTAATTAAATTAGTCGAATCATTTATTGGATAATAAACAAGCTGAACTTGTCCTAAAGCACCAGGACAATAGCCTTCCATGTCTTTAAGAGTATTATTTTCCGGTATTTGTGAACTGTAGATAGAATCGATATTGGGGTTTTTAGCGAGCCAAAGCATTTCATTTTTAGGAATCTCGATAAAAGGAATACCGTTAAATTTCGCTTCTTTATTTTTAGTTAGTCGCGTCCAAATTGTAATTGAATTTTGATCCCCCCATCCATTTTTCATACCGTTACCAAAAAAAGGGCCTGATTCGTCTTTTGAGACCGAACAAGAGATCAAAGACATTAAGAAAACTGATAAAAATAAATTTTTCATTGTTTGTTTTTATTAAATAACCTTAAATAAAAAAACCAACCTAAGGATACATATGTTATAAAGAGTAAAGTTTATAGTTCGCTATAAAGTTTATATACTTCTGAACCCGCACTTAAAAAAGCACCTGTCCCATAAACCTCTGTTTTATCTGGCCATGCCTGACCAGGTTCTGCACCAATCGGCTGAACATATCCCAACATCCCGTCTTCGGTTACGTGACCAACCATTGCATTCCATCCTTTTTCAACTGCTGATCCATAAGTTAATTTATCAAGAATACCATTATTAATTCCCCATGCAAATCCAAAAACATAAAAGGAAGATCCACTGGTTTCTGGAGTGGGATAATATTGTTGACCCAAAAGACTCATTGACCAATGCCCTGCAGGAGTTTGTAATTTTAAAAGCTTTTCAGCCATTTGCTTATAAATTTTCAAAATGTGGTTGTATTCAAATGTGCCGGATTTTAATTCATTTAGTACATTAGCCAACCCTGCAAAAACCCATCCATTTCCTCTTGACCAGAAAATTTTCGTTCCTTTATCTAACTTCCCTAGATAAGATCCATCGCGGTAATACAAACTTTCTTTTTTGTCATAAAGATATTCAGTAGTCGCATTAAATTCTTGAATCATAAAATCAAGATAAGCTTGGTTTTGCGTCAAATTATAAAGTTTTGCCCAAACTGGAGGAGACATAAACAATGCATCACACCAATTCCATCGGTCCTGATGAAAAGGAGTTTTCCAATCCATAACTGACTTTGAAGGGTGATAAAGGATGAAATCAAATTGATCGATCGTCGGCTGAATCATTTTTTTATCTTTAAATTCTCTGTAAAGATCAATATACATTTGTCCCACTGTATGATCATCTGCATGATAAGTTCTCGTATGCAACTTCCAGTCATGTTTTTCTGCAATGTCCCTTAGCCAGTTAAAATACTTATCATCTTCTGCCATTGCTGCCCATTTAACCATACCTACATATAATGCACCATTGGTCCAATGCAAAGAATGATGTCTTGTGGATTTAAGTCTTTTATTTTGAGCTCTAAATTTAACATCACCGTGATTTTCAATTTGCCAATCTGCAACCTTTTGCATTATGTTTTTTACATTTGATGGCGAGATGTCTTGCGCCAAAGAAAAATTAAATAATAATATCGAACTGATTAATAATTTAATTGTTATCGTTTTCATTATTTAGTTTATGATTTAAATTCATCCGTTTTTTTGATTTTTCATGTTTTTAGAGGCGACAAATTATTTGCTTACACCGAATGTTTTACTTGTAAAATCAATATACCTTCAATTTAGTTTTTTTAATTAACTTCAATATCAAAATAATCAATCCATTTCAATTTCTCAGTTCTGTTTTCGATCTGTAAGGCTGGTATTGTGACTTAATTTAAATCTTTGATATAAAATTTGAAAAAACCATATTAATCTTTTTCCCTCTCTGCATAACAAGCTTGTTATATGTTGCAGTCTTGACTCACAAATAAACCCCAATTTTCTCAGTATTTTATGGAATAGGTGTTGCTGCAGTCTGGTGGTCTAGATAAATATTATAAGATATTCTATATATTAATTAGTTAAGTTAAACAAGGACTCCCATACTTTAGCAAAGCTAAAGAATGGGAGTCTTGATAATAATATTAACTATTTCTATTTAAATAGTTACTGTTCGCCTATCTTAATTATAACCAGCGTTTTGTCCATAACCGCCTTGAGTTCTATCAATTTGATTTAATGGAATAGGCCTTAGTACATGATGTGATTTTATAGCTGCGGCTTCAGGGTTATATTTCTTAACTCTCTCAACCAACTTATTTGTTCTTGTAAGATCAAACCAACGATGACCTTCTCCAATCAATTCACGGGCTCTTTCCTCAAGAATAAAGTCAAGAGTTACATCAGCAGAAGTAATTTGCATATCTGCAGATTTTCCGGGCAATGCAGCTCTAGTTCTGATTACATTAATATCAGCTACTGCTTCTGAAGCTTTACCCTGCTTAAGTTTTGCTTCAGCTCTAATAAGATAAGCATCAGCCAGTCTCATCAAAACAAGGTCTCTCTGTCCCTGAGTATGTTGTCTATTTGGTCGAGTGTTATCAATCCATTTATTTAAAGAGGGGAAAGTCCTGTTAGAATAATCTCCTGTAGTATAAATCTGATATTTCTTTGTTGCTTTTTTTGCATCAGTCCAAAGTGCATCTTGATCTATACCATCCTTGTTTAATCCAGGTCCAGGTATATATAGTGCAGTATCTCCAATTGCAATTCCAGGAATTGCAGTTGTGTTTGCATACCAAACATGCTTAAATGTATCATCGTAACGAAGATCTTTTGTTCTATCCCACAACGATAATAAATGACTTGTAGGTCTAAATCTTTTCCATGGTCTACCATTTTCAGTGTCCCTAGTCATCGCAGGTTTCTTATCATATTCCATCAAGAAATATAAATGTGCCCTATGACCGTATGAATCTAATCCTTCGTCAACTTGACTTTTGCTGTTTTGAATTGTCCAAATAAACTCAGAGTTACTTTCGTTTTCAAGTTTCCATAGATCACTAAATTTAGGTAAAAGAGAAAATTGAGAATTGTTTATAACGCTAGACATTAATGTTTCAGCTCTTGATGCATCATCGCCAGCAGAAGCAGCAGTATAACTTCGTGTAAGTAATACTTTCGCTAACAAAAACTGAGCTGCAGGAATTGATGCTCTACCATAGTCGCTTGGTTTATCATCTAAATTTGATATTGCAAATTCTAAATCGGGTATTATTGCCTTCGAATAAATTTCACTACTCGTGGTTTTATTTGCAGTAATTTCAACCCCTTCTGTTTCTTCCAATGTCATATGGATATCTCCATAATATCTTGTTAAGTTAAAATAAGCTAATGCTCTTAGAAATCTAGCTTCAGCTATTCTAGAGTTTTTAGTTGCAGCATCCATATTTTCAATAGATTCTGCTCTATTGATAACTGCATTAGCTTGATTAATTTGAGTATAGAAAATCCTCCATGTATCTCTCATATATCTTGCAGCAGAGTTGTGACCTGCATCATATCTATTAAGATACTTATGACTTCCATCAGCTCCTTCTGTATAAGTGTCTGTTCCAAATACATTCATTGACCATCCCATTTCAGGACCATAGAACTCTTTCATTATACCGTAAGTTGCTCTCACGGCATCTTCTAGTCCAGCTGAAGTGGTATAATACCCACCAGCACTAACATTTGCAATGTTTTCCTCATCTAAGTATTTATCACAGGAGGAAATTGCTGCAATTGCTAAAATTGAAAATAAAAATTTAATATTTTTCATATTTATATAATTGTAAGATTAAAAGTTTGCGCTAACACCAAATGCCCACATACTAGATGATGGTGCTACATTTCTGTCAAGATTATTTTCTCCAATTTCTGGATCGAATGTATCATAATCAGATTTAAACCAAAGATTTTGTCCCTGAAGGTATAGTCTAAGGTTTTTCATTCCCATTCTTGAAGCTATATCATCATCAAGAGAATAACCTAATGTGACATTTCGTAACTTAATATAACTACCGTCAAAATAAGCCAATGTACTGTTATTCTCTGGTCTTTCTGACGAAATCGTTGGTCTTGGATAAGCATTTGTAGGATTATTTGGTGTCCAATAATCAACATTCAAGTTATTATACCTCCCAAATAAGGAGTTATTTGATGTATGAAATGAACTTTCAATCATCTGACCTTGCTTGAAATAAATAAAAGCACTAAAATCCCAGTTTTTAAAACTAAAGTTAGTAGTAAGACCTCCATAGTAATCTGGAATATCACTACCTAATACACTCCTGTCCTCAGGGCCGATAGATCCATTTCCGTCATAGTCAAGTAATTTTATTTCTCCTGGATCCTTAGATTCTAAAGAGTTGGCTAAAGCAGCTTCACTCGACTGATAGATACCTGCTTTTGTATAATCATAAAACACACGTATTGGCTGACCGATAAACCATTCATTTCCAACATCATCAGTTGGATTCCCGTCAGCATCTGTTAAAGCAAGAGCTGTGATTTTTTCGGTGTAGCTTGCAATATTAAAGTTAATATCAAAATTTAAACCGTCGGGATTGTCTAAAATGACCGCATTGACTCCAAATTCAACTCCATTAGTCTCAGTAGAACCTATGTTTTGGAATACACTTTCATAACCGGATGTATAAGGCAGGTTTCTAGCCAATAACAGATCAGATGTTTTAGTTTGGTAAATATCAAATGAACCTGAAATATTACCTCCTTTTAAGCTATAATCAATACCAAAGTCAGCTGTTGTTGAAATTTCCCATCCTAAATCAGCATTTGGTATATCCGCTAAAGCATAACCATATGCGTTAGATCCTCCCCATGAATAAACAGTTCTGTCTAACCCTCCTAGGGTTTGGTATGGATCTATTGATGTATTTCCTACTGCCCCATATGACATTCTGATTTTCAACTCATCCAAAGGAACATTCTGCATAAAGCTTTCTTCGTTAACTCTCCATCCAACTGATAAACCAGGAAAATAAGCCCATTTGTTTCCCTCAGAAAGTCTGGAAGAACCATCCCCCCTAATTGAAGCTTGAAACAAGTATTTTCCGTTAATATCATAATTAACACGACCCATATAAGATTGTAGTTGCCATTCTGATAATGAAGAACTTAAATTACCTTTTACAGCTGCAGTTCCAATGTTATACCATAATTGAGATTCATATGGTAAGTTTAATACTTCAGATTTTGAAGACTCACTTGAAAATTCTTGAATACTTTGAAGAAGAGTGACTTTAAGTCTCCCTGGTCCAATTTCCTTATTATAAGACAAAATATTTTCCAGAGTAAATCCGAATTCTTTAACAGTTTCAGATTCGGCATCTGCTGGACCTAATCGATTATCATTTGTAGCAGCTCCTCTAAACTCACCTCTTCTTGAAAAACGTATATCAGGACCAAAGTTAGTTGTAAATGTTAGGTCAGGAGAAAGTATAACTTGTAAGTAAGTTGGTGTGAAAATACGAGTTGAATGGCGTTCATCTCTGTAAGCACCAGGAACTAATTCACTCAATGGATTAGATGCTATTCCATCATTCCATGTGTTAAAGTTAATATTTCCATTTGCATCATAAGGATTACCTAAAGGTATGTTTCTTAGGGCCTCAGACATTACTGCATCAGAGCCCCAGTTATTAACAGCTTGTGTTAATGTCATGGACATTCCGAACTTAAACATATCATTAATCTTGTGATCTAAGTTTAATCTGGTTGTGATTCTTTCATAATCCATTCCAGGAATAACACCTTCTTCATTGAAATAACCAAGGGAGGCATTATAGGTAGTTTTCTCAGTACCACCTCGTGCGGATATATTGTGACTTTGTTGGCTTCCTTTTTGCATGACTGCATCTAGATAATTAAAATCCTTAACATTATTTCCATTATTATAGTTATCAACTAATGCTAATTCACCATCAAATAATACAAAAGGATCTGTTTCAAGAACGCCATCGTAGGCAAACTGGTTACTTCCATTTATTCGATAAGATTCACTTCGCATTGCTGCATACTGGGTTCCATTCATCATATCAGGAACGCTAGTAACTTCTGTGGAGCCATAATAACCACTATAGCTTACTGAAGTCTTCTCTCCTGCCTTTCCTCTTTTAGTAGTGATAATAATTACACCATTTGCACCACGAGAACCATAGATAGATGTGGCAGCAGCATCTTTTAAAATTTCCATAGATTGAATATCTTGTGGAGCTATATCTGATATTCCACCTCCAGAACCACCACTAGTTACTGGGATTCCGTCAATCACGTATAAAGGGTCGTTTGAAGCAGAAATAGATCTTCTTCCACGAATACGAACCACTGGAGCTTGCCCAGGTCGTCCACCAGCTGAAGAGATATCAACCCCAGCGACTTGTCCTTTAATGGCATCGATACCACTTGAAGATGCAACTCTTTCAATTACGTCTGAACCAACTCTGACGATTGAAGCAGTTACTTCACGTCTGGTCTGAGTTCCATAACCTGTTACAATGATTTCATCCAAAAAACTGGCCTCTTCTATCATAGAAACAATCAGGTTGGTATTATCTCCAACTGTTATTTCCTGATTCGTAAAACCAATAAAGGAGAAGTCAAGTACATCGTTCTCGCTAGCTTTGATGGTAAAGTTTCCGTCAAAATCGGAAGAGACACCTGTGTCAGTTCCCATAATAACAACACTTACACCCGGAAGCGGAACCCCTTCTCCATCGGTGACATTACCAGTTATATCCTGTTGGGCCATCAATTGGCCGCCAAAAAGAAACATAACAAGTAACATACCGTTGATGAAGATTGAGGAAAGCATTTTGATTTTAGCATTTTGCTTACTCTTTCTAAAAAAATTCATACAATTTTTGTTTAGTTTAATTAAAATATTTTTTTGTCAATGCGCATTTTTTTGTGTGCGCGCACATTTAAAGTACAATTATAATTAAAAATAAATAAAATGACAAGTTTAAAGTGTCCTTTTGTTAAATTTAACATTTTTAAAATACAGACAGTCCAGGAAACTCATTTTAGAGACTGAGACCTTGGTGTTATTTTAGAAAAAAATATTTTAAATAAAAATAATAATTTAATAAAGATTTCGAAATCGTATTTGATGATAGTATTAACAATAAACTAAAGGCAAAACGATAAATGCTTTATTGATGTGATTTCATTTATATGGGGCTAAACACTATTTGGGTTTAAAATCACCTTGCATAAATTTGATTGTATGTTCCTCTTTTATTAAAACCAGTGAAGTTTCGCATGCTAGAGTATCGTGGGTAACTATCAAAAATTGGATTTCCAAGTACTCTTGGATCACCTTGAGATTTTAACGCATCCATTAATTGATTATGTAGCTTAATTTTGATTGATTCAAATTTCACATCCTCTGACAGATCAATCGTACAATATGAATCAGACTTAATGTCATAAAGCTGCGATTGAGGTCGCTTGGCAAAAGCAAGATCAAATAACACCTTTTTATCAGCGGAATTCGCCAGTTCCATTACAATAGTTTTTGATGGAGAAGCATCCACATCATGGTAGCCTGGATATAAGCCTTTAAATCCTGCAGCACTATTTCTTTTATCATTTTCAATATTTTTAAGAACTGGGTCTCCGGCTGGCCAGCGGTCTGGATCAAAATTGTAAACATATAAAAAATCTTCTGTTCGAATCGCTCTCACTGGGTACCCAAGATTGTCTGGCCTTGCATGCGTATGCCTTTCACGACCTGTTAAAACAAAATCACGATGTTTGGGATGATCTTTTTGAGTCAAAACGGGCATCAAACTTTTTCCTGTGGCAGGAATCGATCCCGAAAGATTCACCAATTCTAGTATTGTTGGCGCTATATCTATTAGTCCCACAGGATCGTGAACTTGTTTTTTAGATATGACAGTATTGGGCATAGAAATAGCTAACGGTACATGAGTTCCAAACTCTTGTAGATTGGCTTTGGCATATGGGAAAGGCATTCCGTTATCTGCTGTAACCACAATAAAGGTGTTGTCCAACTCTCCTTTCTCCTTTAAAAAAGAAATCATCTGGAAAAGATGACTGTCAAAGTGCTCAATTTCTAAGAGGTAATCTAAAACATCATTTCTTACAATTTCAGTATCTGGTAAAAAAGCAGGAACAAGGACGGCATCAATATCCTTTCCGGCTTTAACCCCTGAACCATATTCATACACGCGGTGGGGCTCATGCCCACCAAACCAAAACATAAATGGGGATCCTTCCTCTTTTTTACTAAAGAAATCTTTGAAATTTTCAATATAATTATTTGGCTGAATTCCTGCTGTAGGCGATTGACTTAATAGGTGTTTATTATATGCTATTCCTGTAGGATTTTGTTCTCTGCCACTTATTTGCCAGTTTCCGGGACCCCATGGTTTTCCTGTGTAACCAACAAAATATCCATTTTTCTCTAATTCTTCAGTAAATACTTTAAACTTATTAGGAAAAGCGCTGCCATGTGTTCCAGCTTCTTCTAATTCCCAAATATTTTTCCCAGTTAATATAGCAGCTCTGGAAGGACTACACTGAGGTGCAGCCACGAAGGCATTGTGAAACAATACTCCACTGTTGGCAACATAATCAAACCCAGGGGTACTGATCTGTGAAAACCCATAAACGCCAGCATGAGGATAGGATTGATCATCTGCAATTGCAAATAAAATATTAGGTGATTTTTTCACCTTTTTATTTTGAGATTCGCATGAATTAAAAGTGAAAAGGATAAGGGCCAATCCAAAACTAAGTTTGATAAAAAAATATTTCGAAAAGTTCATTTTATATTTTCTATTTAATACTCATTAAAATAGAGTCCAATTAATTAGGAATATATTTCCTTAAAAAGCCCTATATATTGTTTTAGAAATATCAAATGCTTAGAAAGGATTATCACTATCTAACTCTTTAAATTAAATTTTAGCTCTCAATTAAAATTCAAATATTAGTACCCAGGATTCTGTGGTAAAACCGCAGGATCATTGATTTTTAACATTTCTGTTTCTGGAATTCCAAAAAGTCGTTTGTCGGTACTGTAAGGATATGCTGGAGTGACAAAGGAGTTTAATATAGTTTCATCTTTTCCTGTCCTGAGCAGATCCCACCAACGATTACTTTCTCCTGCAAACTCAAACCTTCTCTCTTTT
>TARA_B110000483_G_C18206400_1_pt1 | contig 11065 bp, 11 predicted proteins | sample TARA_B110000483 | Tara Oceans TARA_B110000483 (sample SAMEA4398176) | marine metagenome | biome: Polar Biome; feature: [SRF] surface water layer (ENVO:00010504); material: water (ENVO:00002006), including particulate matter (ENVO:01000060) such as... | depth 5 m
TTTTTCCATTTTTATTTATATTTTTTTTATTAAAATAATATCATTTTTTATATATTTTTTAAAATTTTATTTTTAAATTTAAAATAAAATTTAAAAATTAATATAATTAGGTGTATCCTAATTATGGTACAAAAGAAATAATTTATAAAAATATTTTAACAAAAAAGTATGATAAATATATTGTATAAATTTAATTTGAATAAGCCAAACCACCCATACCAGACATGATTCTTAATACATTGTAGTTAGTAGCATAAACTCTGATTTTGGAACCTAAAGCAGCTTTAGGGGTCAATTGTAATTGTAAAGTAGCATTATCAATTCTGGACATGTTACACGTGCCAGAGGGTTGATGTTCTTCAGGTTTCAAGGCAAAGGAATAAACGTTGATACCAGTAGGAGGGATGTTGGAGTGATGTTGGTAAGGTTGGACCAAGTTGAAGTAAGAACCAAGTCTTTCTTGGAAACGGTCATGACCATTTAATTGTAATTTAGCTCTTACGATTGGGTTTCTACCAGCGTTGATAGGACCGAAACCAGCATGATCGGAGTAGTCACCAGCAGTGGTTAAGGCACCGAAATCAGTAGGGGCTAAGTTATTAGCATTAGGACCAGGACCAGCAGGTAAAGAAACAGGTCTGATTTGGGAAGTAGTAACACCATTAGTAGCAATACCTCCATCACCGGTGTTAAGACCAGCTTGTTGTAAGTAGTTAATGTATTCTTGGTCAAGAGCATTGGCACCTACGAATGGGAATACTTGAGTGGTATCTTCAACATTGGTGAATACAAGTTGAGAAGCATCAGGTAATCCTTGGCTGTTAAGAGCATAGTAACCAGAGTCAGCATCAAAATCATCAGTGTAGTTATTCCATTGGTTATAACCAAGTTTGACAACATCATCTCTTTGACAGACCCAGATAAGTTCTTTAACAGGGTGGTTAAGATTTAGTTTAACTTTGACGTTGGTATTAACAGTGGATTCATCACCAGTGAATTGTAATTGTTCAATTAAGTATTCGTGAGAAGTTTGTGCGAATCTTCTTCTTTCATCAGTATCTAAGTAGATATAATCAATGAATAAGGAGGCATATTCTAAAGAAGGAACACAGAAAGCATCTAAGCTTCCAGATACAGATACACCACAGCTGTTTAATGAGCCACCAGTGGATACATAACATTCGGCTTTAGGTCTGAATTCAAGTTCAATTTTGACTTCGTGGTATTGAAGAGCAATAAGAGGTAATGAGAGACCAGGGTTTCTGCAGAACCAGAATTGGAAAGGTACGTATAAGGTAGTAGCTTCGGTTCTTTGTAATCCAGTACCAGTAAGGGCAACAGTGTTACCAACCATATTATCGTAACCAGCTTTAAGACCAGTAGGGATAGTAAGTTCATTCCAGATAGTAAGCCAGTCACCGTATTGTTTATCAATTCTTTGACCACCGATTTGGATTTCGACGGATTTGATAAGGAAGTGTCCGATGAAATTGACCCATCTGAAGAAAGCAGAAGATACAGTTGCTTCGACTCTTGGAAGAGTAACTTGTAAGTAGATTCTGTGAATCAAATCACCGTTTCTGGATACAGTGCAGGTGACTTTTTTACCGAAATCGGCAGTACCATTGAAAGTTTGTTCGATGGCTTCCATAGAGAAGTTAGTATGTCTTCTGTAGACAACTTTGAAGAAAGTAATTTGAGGGTTACCTGTAAGATAAACATCTTGTGCGCCATAGGCTACGAGTTGCATAAGACCGCCAGTCATTTTTTATATTCTATACTGAGAAAAAAATTTTGAGAAAATACGAAAAAATTCTATAATTAATTAATTAATTAATTAAATTACTAACCATAATGTTGATACAGTATTTATTTTTTTCGAAATATGAATAAGTACTTTAAACATATAAATGTCTAAAATATTAAAAAAATGATTATTCCTTGAAATTATTTTTTCAAATTTTCTATATTTAAATTATTTTTTATAAATTCTTCTATATCTATTTCTTTTTTAATTAATTTATCTTTGTTTTTAACAAACTCATATTTATTATTATTTAATTTTTTTATTGACCATCCATCGTTCAAAGCATTGCATAAAAAAACCATTTTTTGAATTACATTGTAATTTATATTTGAATTTAAATTAAATGAATTTCTATTTTCATCTTCCATTATTAAAAAAATATAATAAAAATTTAATTGAAGTTATACTTATTTTTTCTTAAATACTTAAAGTTTTTTTTTTTAATAAATATAAATAGAATGGTTTCTTCAAAATTAAAACAAGATTCAAAAAAAATAAATATGAATATTGAAAATATAACAATAGATGCTAAGCATACAGAAATGATAAATAAATTCAACAAAGACAAGAAGTTAGTTCCTAAATTAAAATCAGAATTAAATAGTTTAATAGAAGATTACAAAAATTCTAAAGATAATTCCTTAAAAAACAATCCAGAATATATAATTGAAAGAAATATGAAAAAAGATAATATTTATAAATTAAAAAATAGAATCAATAAAATTTTAAATAATGATGAATTAAAAAATTATTATTTAGAAGTTGGTAATCTTCTTCATGATTATTATAATAACGTTGAAAATATTAAAAATGAAGATACAGATATCGAAAAATTTGAAGAAAATTTAATTAATTATCAAGAAGACAAGGTAAAAAAAAATAAAAAACCACAAAACTCTGTCATAGATTTTTTTAATAATAGAGAGATTAATAATGATGTTGAAAATGAAAATGATAATGGTGAAAATAATTATACTTCTATGAAAATAAGTGATTTTATCAAAGAAGAATCAACATTTAAAAAGAAAAATTTCTTGGATGATTATTTAAAAAAAATAGATCCAAATTACATAAGTAATATAATGATTGATTCTAAAATATTTAAATGTAAATATTGTAATAATGAAATGACATTATATCCAAGTGATGGACTACAAATCTGTTCTAATTGTGGAAATCAAGAAAATGTTTTGATAGAAAGTGATAAACCATCTTTTAAAGATCCTCCATTAGAAGTTTGTTATTTTAGTTATAAACGTATTAATCATTTTAATGAATGGCTAGCACAATTTCAAGCAAAAGAGTCTACTGAAATACCCGATGAAGTTTATGATAAAATCATAGCAGAAATAAAAAAAGAAAGGATAAAAGACCTTGGAAAATTAGATACAAAAAAAATAAGACATTATTTAAAGAAAAATAAATTAAATAAATTTTATGATCATGCAGCGCATATATTACATCAAATTAATGGTATTTCACCTCCATCAATGAGTAAGGAATTAGAAGAAAAACTTAGATTAATGTTTAAAGAAATACAAGGACCATTTATGGAAGTATGTCCTAAATGGAGAAAAAATTTCTTAAATTATTCTTATGTATTACATAAATTCGTGGAACTATTATCATTAGATGAATACAAAGTTTATTTTCCATTATTAAAGGATAGAGAAAAATTACATCAAACAGATATGATTTGGAAAAAGATATGTGAAAAATTAGGATGGCATTTTATTAAATCTATTTAAATATTTTGTATATAATTTTATTTTTCAAATTCTAAAATTTTCCAATGTAAATTTTTTTTTAAATTTTTATTAATTATTTTTTTATAAAAAATAATATAAAATATAATTATTATTTAAATATTAAAATAAGTAAATGTTTAAATTTTTCATATTTATATTATTAATTAAATTAGTCAATAGTTTTGAATTTAGTTATTCAAAATTTAATAATTTATTAAATGATAAAAAAGTCAAAAATGTTTTAAATGATTTAATCGAAGACGATAATAAAATAAAATTAATTAATAATCCTGACCAAAAATGGTGTGAAAATTGTATCAAAAGTCATTTATATAATGAAAATATTAATTTTGATTTTATAACTTACAATGATTTTTTTAACGACAATTATAATAATAATAAAGATATAATTTTTGTACATGATTTCATGATAAATTATGGTAGAACATTAACAATAAATGAAAAGAATAAAATATATGAATATAAAAAAATGCCAAAAATTATATTTAATATAAATAATTATGATAATTTAGTATTAAAAGATGATAATTTTATAAGAAAATATAAAATGTTTTATTTTCCTAATATATGTAAAATTCAAATTCATAATTATATTTACAATTTAATTGATTATTATAAATATAATGATAATTTATCATTAATTAATTGGAAGAAGTTTGACATTGATAAATTAAGTTTTGAAAAGATTGAAGATTTAATTTTTGATATACATTTATTAATGATAACAGATAATAAACCATTAATATATTATGAAGAAATAATACATAATAAATTATCTTATTTATATAAAAAATATTATAATTAGATATTTACAGGATAATGAGATAAATAAGGATAAGGGTAACTACTATAAAATTGATAAGGATATCTGTAAGGGTTTCTATAAACTGGATATTTATAAAAGGTTAAAGGATCAGCGCCAGTTGTCATATAGTTAAAAGGGGAATAAGAGTAGGTTTCAAAACTTTCTATATCTTCATACATTTTTAAATAACAAAATGATGAGATAATTAATAAAATTAATATAGTAAATAATATATAATTGTCCATAATTAAAAGTGAGATTTTTTTTTATATTTTCTAAATATTTTATATTGAATATTTATATGGAATATACTTTTATAATATTGATAATTTTAATTATAATTTTAATTATTTATTTATATTATTCATTACAAAATAGTAATATAAAATTAGTATCATGTTTTCAAAAAAGATTTGGATGTTGTTCTGATAATTATACGCCTAAATTAGATATTTTTGGCTCTAATTGTAGAGGATTTTAGTTTTATACTTTATATATTTTACTTAATAAAATCCATGTTACTAAACCAGTTAATATAGCCATGACACCTTGAATTTTTATTTTTTCTGTTGATTCATCATCTTTATCTTTTCCTAAATATGAAAATAAACCTGAAATTACATATTTATTTCCAGCTAGATTATTATGTTTATTATTATTTACAAATGATTTAGAGAATATATTTTCATATCCTAATACATTTAATAATGTTTTAATTATATCCATTCCGACTAAATTATATGAAGGGCTATAATTACTAAAATCTTCTAATTGCTCTTTTAAATCATCACTAAAGTAATCACCCGCCATTAATCCTTCGGTTCCATATTCTTGTGCGTATGAATATTGACTATACAAAATAGCCATACCAAAATATCTTAAGAATCTAAAACCTAATAAAATGATTGGATAAATATAAAAATATTTTGTTGCTAATATAAAATTAATTACCCAAACAATCGGTATGATTAATATTGCTGAAGCACCAAAAAATCCGCTTAAAATATCCTTTGTCGTATCTTTTCTATCTTTCATAAATTTAGACATGGCAATATAAATAATAAAAAATACAAATATAGCAATTACAGTATATCCAAATACCTTTTGTACTTTTTGTATTTGTGATTGATTAGTTGTTATTTTACTTGGTTCATATTGTTGGTCAATGAATAATTTCAAATCTAAATCATTTTTATTAATATTTTTAGGATTTGCTGTAGCAAAAAAGGGAATATAAGCATAAAATAAATATAAAAATATAGATATAACAAAGAATATGGCACCAATTACTGTAATATATAATGTAGAACCTAATGAACTTTTACTAACACTAAATAATACAAATACAAATCCATAAATTAAAAATAAAAATAAAAATAAAACAGTATAATCTAAACCTTTGAATCCTGATGGAATTGTTTCTTTTTTACCATTTATATCATCAGTAATATTATATTTTTCAATATCTTCTAAGTATCCACATACTTGTCCAATAAAGAAATAACATAAAATTAATAAAGGAATAGCAATACCAAAACCCAATGATACATAATAAATAATATTTTTACTAGAATTTTCTTCTATTAAATTAACCATATTTGCTGCAACATCAAATGATGAGAAAAATCCTTGTATTAAGAAATAAATACTCAATAAAAATACTAAATACATTACTGTTTTGATATTAGCAAATTTATCAAATATTTCTTTAACACTCATTGAATTATTAAATAAATCAAATGATGAGGAATCATATACTCTATTTCTTGTTGATGCTAATTGACATAATAAATAATTTAAATGATTAGCTATTTTTTGTTCTCCGCCATTTTTACATTGATTTGTAACATCATTTAAAATTTTTTGTTGATTTTTACTTGAAACATTCGATGTACCACATGTTTCTGAAATATCTCCTTTAATAATATTATCATAATATACATTTGCGTCTTCTTTACTAGTCATAAGATTATTCATATCAATTGAGCAGTTATTAGATAATAATGTTTTTAAACTTGATGCTGAATTATCAGTATTTGATTTATATTTATCAAAATATCCAATATTAGGAGGATTCGGTATTCCTGGTACAAATGGATTATTTCCATCTTGATTTAAATTAGAAACACTTTCTGACATATCTAATAATAATATAGATTAATTTTTTTTAATTATTATTTTTTTACAAAATATATTATAATACTTATTATAAATACTATAAACCAGTAAATTATATTCCATACCATTGTATTTTTTGAATCAATCATATAATTACCAATTAAATTAATAATAAAAACAGCTTGCCAAAATATATTCATGTATAAAGGACTGAATGTTTGTCCATAAAAAACGTTATTAAAAAATTGTAAAAATGGAGTTAAAATTAATAAATACAAAATTACTTTTAGAATTGTATTTTTACTTTTTTTTATAATATTATTATTATTTACATTATTTTCAAAAGCTTGTATAAAATATTCTGTATCAACACCCATTGATAAATACTTCATAATATTACTTTTATCAAAGTATTTTACATATTGTTCAAATCTTATATAAGGTAATAATACTAATATTGATAAAAACCATGGACTTGTAATAGGTCTTGCAAATAGTATATATACTGAAATTATTCTTACTAAAGAATAAAACCATTTATTGGCGCCTAATCGAATTTCTTGATTAAAATATTTAAATGTCCATAAATTATAATTATAACCATAAAATTTCTTTTCTTTTGTATATTTTTGAAAATAACTAACATAATTTTCACATAAATTTTTTAATAATTTTTTATTATCCTTATCAATATTTTCATTATCTAATAAAACTTCTATTGCTAATTTTGCGTCATCAATAAATTCATTATCTTTTTCCCAACTAGTATTTACACTAACATCCAATGTTTGTAATATTTTATGATATAATTCTAGAGCATTTATTTTATCTTTTTCTTGTATTTCAGAATTATCAATAAAATCTTTTAATTTTTTAATATAATCATTTAATGTATTCCCTTGATTATTTTTATTACCTTTAGAATCTAGATTTGTTTGATCTAATTCAAAAGGAATTCCTTTTGATTTAAAAAAATCTTCTAATTGAACCAAAATATGATTTTTATCTTTCGCATTTTTTTTTAATTGTTTCATTAATTCAGCTGGTTCAACATCTTCTAATTTTACAAATTTTGGTTGATATTTTTCTAATAATTCATAATTAATTCTTTTTATACCCTTTATAAATATTCTATATGTATCATCATCTAATTTATCTTCAACATAATATTCATGTAAAAATGAATTAAAATTAAATTCAATTGGTAAAACATAATTTGCTTGACATCCCAAATAATTTTTGCTTTCAGCTGTACCACCTATCAATGGTATTACATTCATTTCTTGATTATTATAATCTGTATTTGTGATAGATTCTAAGAAATTTCCTAAATAGAAATTATAAATTAAAGTGATTAATGGTGAAAATATACAAGTTAAAAAATCATATAATTTTTGATTATTATCTCCTATCTTAAAAACAGTTAAATAACTATACAACATATTGCCGCTTGGTAATTTTAATCCAAATCTTTTAATCACTTCATTACATACTTTTTCTAAATTAATATCATATTCATAAACATCCTTTTTTTCTACATATTTTGCTTTTAATTTATTATAATTATTTCCTTTTGTTGGTAATGTTAATAAAATTTTATAAAAATAATTGATTATACAAAAACTTACAATAGAACTTATAAAAAATAATGTAATATGATTTAATTTATTATATAAAATGAAAAAAACTAAATAAAATATTACACTAAAGACTATAAATAATCGTGCTGCACTAGGGAAAAACATACCAAATAGTGTATTTACTTGCTGATATAATAAAAGGAATGAACTTATTCCTATAATAAATCCTAATCCACCAAGATTATAAAATTTAGGATAATTCATATAGAATGGAATCATTAATCCAATGATAAATAAAGAAATTGTACTGTAATTTCCTTTATTAGAAAATATATTTTCATAAAAATAACTATAATTTATTTTATACAAATAATCTTCTATTTTTTTCTGATCATAAACTTTTAATTCACTATTATTTGTTCTATAGTATAAATAATAAATTAAATCTTTATTTGATATATCTTTTATATCTTTTTTTCTTATATTTTCTTCTATAAGATTAAAAGTAGATGCCATCTAATAATTATTGAGAAATTAAATTAAAATATTTAATTTGCTCATTAAAAAAAATAAATTATATTTACATGCCAATCATTCTAATACCAGCAAATTGAGAACCAATACCAATACCAGTACCTAATCTTGCTGCTTCTGAAATTCTTGGAGAATACATATCTAAAATAGCAAAAGTAACTGCTGCGGTTATTGATATGGCAATTATTTGTTCTGCTTTCAAATTAGAAAAATAACATGCAATACCTACAGCTAAACCCTCAAATAAATATTTTAAAAATCTAGTTAAAATTTCTGTAAAGTCAATTGTTTCCATTATAATTAATATAGATATATTTTTTTATGAAAAAAAATAACTTAAAGATATATTTAAAATAAATATTATAATGAGTTCCTTTTCACAAGAAGATAATAGTATAAATGAAGATTTTTTAGAAGTTGATCCTAAAATTCCTGGGCAAAATTTCTGTTGTTTGTCTTTTGTATCACCGGATAAAGTAATTAAACAAAAAGAAGTAACTTTTGTTACAAAATTCCTAGAACATCTATTTAATGGAGATGACCAATATACAATTGATATGAGAGAAAAAATGACAAAACAAGAAGAAAAAGTTAGTTATGAAGATGTTAAAAAATTTTATGAAGATTGGAAATATTCTAGAAATGATAAATTAGAAGCTGAGTTTTATGAGCAAAATGATTTTAGAACAACTATGAGAGGTCTAAAAATCAGAGGTACATATGACACACATAAAGAAGCTTCTGTACGTGCTCAAGTATTAAGAAGAAAAGATCCATCTTTTAATGTATTTGTTGGGCAAGTTGGTTCTTGGTTGCCATGGGATCCTGAATGTGATAAAATACAAGAGCAAGAATATCAAGAACAAATGTTGAATGATTTAGTTAAAAAATACAAAGAAAATATGGATGATAGCAATGATATGTATGATCAATTAAAAGAAGATCAAATCAAAAAAGCACGTGAAGAATTGAAAGAGAAAAAGGCAAAACTAGCAGAGCAAGAAAATGAAGTAGTAAAAGAATCAACTCCAGAAGATAAACAAAAGATTGAAGAATTGAGAGATATTATTGATGAATCTGATAAACAATATTATGATAATATGAAAAAAATTCAAGAGCAAAAAAAGAATGCTGAAATAACAGTCACTGATGTTTCTGATGAAAAGGAAGAACAAAGTGAAATTACTGTTACTGATAACAGTGAGCAAATAAATTCTCAACAAGAAGCTATTAAAGAAGAAATCATTAATGGACTTGAGTCTGAAGATCCTTGGATGAAAAATAAAAAATCACAAGATGCTGAAGTAGAAAGTAGTGAAGTACAAAATGCTGAAGCATAAGATATTGAAATTTAAATTTCGATAAATTACATTTTTTTTATAAATTATTATTATGAATAAATCAAAAATAATAATTAACAATTTTAAAAATAAAGAATACATATGTAAAAATAATATATGTGTATATACTTTAGTAATAAATGATAAAGTTATATTATTTTATTATGACAAGGAAAATGATATATACCTTTATGGAAAAATAAAAAAATCATCCAATGAATCGATTATAAATAGTAAGAGTATTGATTGTCATGATTATTATTTAAAAGTTAATAAAATAAATAAAAATATAAATATAAATTTATTAAAAAGAAGAAATAATTACAAAATCATAGAAAATATAAAACACATGAAAACATGTTTTACACAGGGTTTAGTGATACATAATAATTATTTATATGAAAGTTGTGGTTTGTATGGATATTCGAAATTATTAAAAAAAAATTTAAAAACGGGGAAAATAGAAAAGAAAATAAATATAAAAAATACAATATTTGCGGAAGGAATAACAATTTACAACAATATTATCTATTTACTAACATGGAAATCACAAATTATATTATGTTTTGATTTAGATTTAAATTATATTAATTCTTATAATATTGATATTCCGAATAAAGAATGTTGGGGAATAACACATAATAGTAAGAGTTTTATTATATCAAATGGAAGTAATAAATTATATTATTACAATTTTCCTAAAAAGAATTCTAAATTTTTAAAAAGTAATTCAAATATTTCAGTCAAATATAATAATACAATGATTCATAGATTAAATGAATTAGAGTATGTTAATAATTATATTTATGCTAATATTTGGTATTTAAATTATATTATAAAAATTAATCCAAGTAATGGTAAAATTGTTGATGTTTTTAATTTGAAATATTTTAATAAATTTGAAAATACAAAAAAAGATGTTTTAAATGGTATTGCATATGATAAAAAGGATAAAATATTTTATATAACAGGAAAGAATTGGACAAATATATATAAAATGAAATTATTTTAATTTTTTTGGATTATTTACACAATTTAGTATTCATAATAAAAAATAAATATGTTTTAATTATTTAATTTTAATTTACAACAACTGGTTTTCTTAAATCGTC
>TARA_B110000483_G_scaffold26798_2_pt1 | contig 11060 bp, 9 predicted proteins | sample TARA_B110000483 | Tara Oceans TARA_B110000483 (sample SAMEA4398176) | marine metagenome | biome: Polar Biome; feature: [SRF] surface water layer (ENVO:00010504); material: water (ENVO:00002006), including particulate matter (ENVO:01000060) such as... | depth 5 m
CAATATTTATAGTTTGATTTAAAAATAAATCTAGAATCAAACTATATTATGACGGACGAAAATGATAAATCCGAAGATAATACTTTTACACAGGATACCAATGAACGGATCAAGGCAATGATGGAAAGCTTTCAAAGCGACGATATATCAATGGGCGATATTAAATCTGTTTTTGGAGAATTGTCCGATTCAGACATTTCTCTTGGAGAACTTGGTTCCATATTTGAAAACTTTCAGTCGGGTTCGGGCGATGATATACAATCAATGATGGATAATCTCCAGAATATGACGGATAAAATGGGCGATATGAATGGTTTTATGGATAATTTCAAAGACAAAACCGATATTTCTGGTTCAAAACAAAATGAAAATCCAATTGATAATTTAAGAAAAATTATCTTTGATTTCACGAACGACTTGCTTACCAGTTTTCCCGAGTTAAGAGAGACATTAGATTCCAATCTTCTTGCTGTAATAGAGAATGACGAAACACCGGAAACCGAATTGTTAGCAGTTAGAGATTATTGTTTAAAAATATATCCTGAAAAGTTTTTTGAGATTTTATACCAAAACGATAAATTGTTTGAAGCCGACGAGCCAATATACCTACTCCCTAATATTGATTTCGCGTATATATGGAAGGAGAATATTAGCGATTCAACGCGAAAAACGATCTGGAAATATTTACAATTGTTATTATTTGCGCTGGTGTCTGATATGTCCGATACCTCGTCGTTTGGAGACACTGCTAAATTATTTGAAGCAATAGACAATGACGCATTTAAGACCAAGCTCCAAGAGACTATTTTCAATATGGATAATGCATTTGATAGTGATAGCAGCGCCAATGCCTCTGGAAAAGAGAATGAGTTGCCTGACCCTGAGAAGCTCCATGACCATATGAACAAGATGTTGAATGGTAAACTGGGTAATCTAGCACGAGAAATAGCGGAGGAAACAGCATCAGATATTAATATTGATATGGAAGATGAGTCATCGGTGAATGATGTATTTCAAAAGTTATTCAAAAATCCCACAAAATTGATGGACTTGGTTACCAAAGTAGGTAGTAAACTGGATACTAAAATAAAATCGGGAGATTTAAAGGAAAGCGAACTTTTAGCAGAGGCGGCCGAAATGATGCAACACATGAAGGATATGCCTGGTATGGAAAATATTCAAAATCTATTTAATAAAGCAGGTTCCGATAAGATGAATGTTAATGCTATGCAGTCACATATGAAGCGCAACATTCACCTAGCAAAACAAAAAGAGCGTATGCGAAGCAAAATATCAAAGCCGCCCCCGCCGCCACCGCCGTCGGAAATTAACGCCGACGATGTTGACATAGCGAACCAAGCCGCAATTGATTTATTGCTCTCCGAAGGTGTTAAATTTGAAGACATGGAGCACGTTATATTTAGTACGGGAGAGAAATATGAAAAATCCACCCAAAACTCTAATCCAGATAACGAACCTAAGAAGAAGAGGAAGAAGAAGAAGAAGAAACACAACAAATAAAAACCTTAAATATATATAATGACTACTCCGTTTTGGTTAAACGAACCATCAATATTATTACACCGCGACAACATTTTTAACATTTGGCCAAGTAAAAATATGGACAAAAATGAAAAACTTAATTCAATTACGCGTATGATAATTGTGTTAACTTTACTTGGTTTTTTTATAACGAATCAGTTCAAAATAATTCTAACAGGAATTATTACTTTAGCGGTTATTATATTAATTCACAAAATTCAGAAAAATAAAAAGGTTAGTATTGATGCTAAGGAAGCTTTCACTAGCGCTAACTATTACCAGCTTATTAAGGATGATTATAGCAAACCAACTCCGGTTAATCCTGTTATGAATGTTCTTCTAACAGATATTGCGGATAATCCTAATAGAAAGGCTGCTGCACCGTCATATAATCCGATTGTCGCAGAAGACATTAATAATGCTACCAAAGAGTTCGTAACAAGTAAATTTAATGATCCAAATATTGACGAAAAACTATTCAAAGATTTAGGGGATAATTTCGCATTTGATCAATCAATGAGAACCTGGTATGCAACACCAAATACAGAAGTTCCGAATGACCAAAAGAAATTCGCAGAGTTTTGTTATGGTGATATGAAATCAAATAAGGAGCAGTAATTAAATTATTATTTAAAATTTTATATTTTATATAAAAAATATATATATTAATTATATAAATGGCATCTGTTTATGATTATAATTTCAATCAGGGAACCAGAATTGGAAATGATATGTGTGACCACAGTCAACAGACTATACAGAATTCAATGGCGTCAACTTACATGCTGAACAACTACCAAACACAGTGTCCAAATGAGACCGCCGTTGAGTTCGCTACAAACCATTTAGATATGAACTTCACAGGAAGCCACCAGGTTGGTATTGGTGGATGTAATGTTGATAAGAATACTAGTTTATTACACACATCGCTATCAAAACCTAGCTGTAAGATTAGTCTAATGCAGCGTCCTTTCTCAACCGTCCCCTATTTAGGTAGAGGAAAGGCGAATCCGGAAATGGAATCGCAAATCCAGCAGGGTGAGTTAGCTAATAACCGTAAGAGCATCACACAGTCATCCGAGCTATCATACATGAATTACCACAATACCCCGATGATTCCGTCGTTACAATCCACCATCAATAATCCGGCAAATTTAGTAGAGGGTGTTGCGGAGAAGGGATGGATTCGCGGAGGTGTTCCGTCTCGCGAACTGGCTCGCGATAAGGAATATTCCAACAAATAAATAACCCATATAATTAGTTTAAAAATATCTCATATAATTAGTTTAAAAATATCTCATTATAACTAATTATGTATAATACCGATTTTGTTTGCACCTACAAACAGCACGACGAGGAAGAAGATCAAGACGATATGTATAGAATACAATTGCTTCAGGTCTATAACTTAGATAGATGGGATGATGACGTTATTAATAATACAAAAGCATCAATATTTAATAAGTATAAGGATAATTTGGATATGAAGGAGATACTTAATAAAGCTAGGGATTCTGATAAATTAAGCAATATTAAACTCTGTATAGCAGATGACGATTTAACAATATTCACAGGATTATTTCAATATGAATTATTAAATCTAATCCATCTCTGTATATGCGATTTAGAAAAGTCATCCAAAATTTCGGCATTAAATAAATCAAACATTTTAAATAATCTATAATGATACATATATATGGCTTCAACACGTAGTAAAAATACACCTGGTAATTATAAATTAGAACAATCTATTAATAAATTATCTAGCAAGTATGATTTCTATAAATATTCACAGCATGGACCAGCATATCAACCGACAATTCCCGGTATTGGCTTTTTCCCTAGTGCAATGTCGCGTGAGGCTCTTTCTAGTAACCCAATAGAGATTGAATCTGCTCTGTTTGGAATTAATTCAACAAATCTCGTAGACCCAAAACCAGATACAATCGCCCATCTTAAAACAATTCCCAGAAAGGACTTTTTTAATCGCACTTCAATGGTAATGCCTGATAAATTAGTTGTGGAAAATAATCAAAGACCATTACGTTCTTAATCTTAAATCGTTATAATAATAATATTTTAATATTATAATGAGTAATAGCGCACGTAAGGGGGAGTTGCCTAAGGGCTTTGACAGATATAATCTAAGTAAATGTGAAATAAGTAAAAAATATATGGATAGATTTGATAAGGAGTATAATTGCAAACCAGTTAATAAGTCATCCGCAGCAAAAACCAGAAAAAAGTCTAAGTCAACATCTAAGTCAACATCTAAGTCAACATCTAAGTCAACATCTAAGTCTAAGTCTAAGTCTAAGTCTAAGTCAAGGTCTAAGTCAAGGTCTAAGTCAAGGTCTAAGTCTAGGTCTAAGTCTAAGACAAGAAATACAAAATTTAAATTTACAAAAAAAAACATTGTGCACATGACGAATAATTCAGTAACGCGTAAAAAATCAATAGAGAACATGACAGACAAATATAGCCTTGACGATAAGTTAGGTCGTATGCTTGCGGCACAGAAATTAATAAAAAATACTTCCCCAAAACCGGTAAAGCAAAGTAGATATGATCCAAATAACCCCTAAAGCGAGTCATTTATTACTTTCTCAATGCGCGGAAAGAATTGCATTTCATTTAAAAGTCTGTTTTTCATTTTTCGTATGTAAGGTAAACGTTCCTCATATAAATCACTAGCAATTGCCTTTGAAATAATCTCATACGCTTTGTCAAAATCGTCCAGGTCAATTTCAACAAACGATAAATGATCTACATATTTACTAACATCAGGTGCACCGCAGTAGAAAACTAACGTCTCGCACAATATCGGTTCCCATAATTTTTCGGTTATAAAACCTGGTTCAAAATTATTCTCGCTCATGAAATAATATTTGTATTGAATAAGTCCCTTGGATTTGTTTATAAATGGGGAAACTGAACCTTTATAGTTACGAAAATTTTGCTTATTATCTGCATTAAATATGTCAACATCAAACGTTGTGTTTGATTTTGATTCCATATATTTTAAGAAATCAACGCGTTTTATATGACCTGGGTCAAAATACTTACTGCTGCAAATTGAAGATATAATATTTGTTTTAATAATTGGTTTCTTTAATTGAGAATAAGATTGTTCTAACTGCCAGAAGACGTTGTTATACGTAGGAGCTTTTCTACCGATAATTGCTAGATATTCATTTGGGTCTGGGTTTGCCCATTCACCCCAAGTATTTACACCCCAATTCTTATCCGCACACCAAGGTTCCATTTGAAATATGATGGTTCTCTTTTTATCAAATTGCTTTACGCACTCTTCCATACCAGAATTAGGTTTATTAATAATAACCAAATATTGGCATTCGCATGATTCTGGCGATACTAATTCTATATTGTTCCATATACAATATTGTTTGCCAAGATTACCAAATTCGTTGCACGCTTGTTCTGAGGTACAATAGTTTGTAATTATTCCAACTTTAACGTTGTTACTTATGGTATATAATTTACTAGGATAGAGAGAATGAAAATGATTAATATTTGATTGGTGTAGTGATACTATTTTCCTTCCATCTAATGATTTATAATATAATTTAGAGTCAAACTCCTTATAGGTGGACGCTGAATCACACAAGAAATATTCAGCCTTCATCTTGTGTGCTATGTCTAATTTCTCGCTTACTATTAATTTTCGCGATAATATATGCTTTGCGTTTGTCCACCAGAAATTTCCAGAAAAATGATTTCCTAACCAATTAACGCCTACACAATCAACTGTTTCCAGTTCAGAAATACAGACTTTGTATCTCTCTACATTAAAATATAGCATTAACTTTATCCAATCGTTAACACATTCATTATTAGTCGTGAACAACCCCTTGGTATGTAAGTATAATATCTTAGTTGTTTTATTTACTTTACAATACTCGTAAATTAAATTAAGGGTTATAGCCTCATATTCATTTGTATCGAATGATAAATTATAAATGTGTATTTTATCCTTATTTATAAAATTATGTTTTTTTGAATCTAATATCAAACCGATATTACAGATATATAACGCATCTAATTCATCGTATAGACCGCTTATAACGATGCTTTCTATTATATTTTGTAGTCTAGATAGTCCGCATTCTGCTAGATAACACGAGTGTATAAAACATACAATTTTATCTGCACTCGTTATAATAGGGGAAATTCTCAGGGTTTCAGTTGTATTCTGTATATCGGTATCAATAGACCTTCCTCCCTCGTTCCATTCTGTAAATGCGATTTGCGGACGAATTTCTTTTTTAACTAGACTAGACACTGTTTTAACAGCAAGGTAATCAATACCGTGCTTTATTCCAGTTAAACTCATACTTTGCAATATTTTTTGAGCACCCGTTTTATTAATACTGTAACAAAAGAAACCACCAATATATTTATCTAATGCCAAATTGTATAATTGAATAGGGTCGTTATTATCATACAGAGATTTAACACCCTCTCTAACATTATCAAACATACTATATCCTAACATTACCATATCTGTAGTTTCCAACTCATTTGTATTTTTATAAAGCTGCGTGTACCAATTTGGTGTGAGTTTAATATCGTCCTCCATAATAACATAGTAATTATTTGCAGTGTCCTCCATCAGCTCCTGCCACAATTCAATATGGCTAATCGCGCAACCAATTGCTCCTGGATTGTTATTAAAATCGTTTCCTATAAATGAAATCAATCTTGGATCATTGCTCGGCATGGTTCTACCATCCACCGCATCTTTAAAATCATATTTAACATGCTGGAGAAGACCTCTCATATATTCTCTACGGTCACTGCGCCGCTTTAGACTAATAACCTTAATAGGTAAAGGAGGCTCTGTAAAATCTTCGGAATTCAAATAATTATCGTTAGCCGATGTTGATTTTATTTTATCTTGTAATCCTTGTGGAATATTATTTAATTCATAAGAATTTTGCTCGCCAGTTCCACCTCGTTTACCGGCTAACTTCCCTATATGAATACAAGTTATTTTGTCTAAGTAAGCCGTTTTATAGCCAGCATTAATATATTTGTTAGCGTAATCTAACTCAAAAAAAGTGTTTGCCGTATTGAAATTTCCTAGATTTTTTAATACATCAACGCACGTAATACCAGGACGAAAACTGTAGTGAGGCCAGTAGCCGCATGGAGAATCAGCGGCATCGTGTTTGTGTAGTAAGAGACCATCTTCTAAGCGTGTTCCGCAATTCCAAACTATATCTGTAATTATTTCCGCATATCCCTTATTAAAGAGCACCTGTTTAATGCCAATGTCCGAATACTTACGCAGATATTCTATTCCCAGAGATATATAGTTGTCTGATCTAATAAATTCCCAGTCATCCTCCATATGTATCCAATATTTCGCTCCGCTTTCTATAACAATATCTCTAATCATATTCATACTATCACGATGTCCACGTTTTTTTCCATCTTTAACAATAAATTCAATCCACGGAAATTCCTCTATAAGACTTGTTAGTTCAGTTTTTTCAGTTCCGTCATCAATACAAATTATCTTATCCACCATACAGAAATCACACCAATTGCGTGTCATAGACTTAATTGTTCTTCTTAGCAAATTAGCTCGCTTACACGCAGTAATCGTGAGAATTATATTGGTTGATGTTTGCTGTGATGGTCTGTATTCTCCTTGATAATCAAATATTTTATTATATTTTTTAATATAGAAGTCTAATATTGTGTTATCGGGTAAAGAACCCATATATTTATATGAATATTTTTGAATAAAATCCATTGTTCTATCGAAATATGGTTGTATATTCTCGTCATCGGGGATAAAGTATTGTCCATTATAAATAGTATCCTTTACTATCTGTTCTGGTAAATATTCAAAATTATCGTACAGCTTTAATTGAGCGCGGCGACCTTGTTCTATGTTATCAGATTTGAAAGCTATAATAATAATTAATACATACATTTTGTAGTCGTGAATAGAATCGTTAATGAATAGGGAACATCCGTCTCTAGGGTTAATTAAATCGTCAAGATCAATTCCACTAATTAATATGCTGGCCAGATTATCTTGACCGCTTTTTAATAATTGTTGAATTGCAAAATACAGACCTTCCCACCGCCTATTATCATATTTTAGTGACAATAGACAATAACTAATGCAATTTATCGTATTATTTTGGTTTCCTTCTAATACACCCACCATATAACAGGCGTAAAATTTTTCTTGATTCCAACAGTCAAGCTCAAGAGTTTTTTTATACCACCCAATTGCCTTGTCAAATATTTTAGCATCCTTATAACTTTGTGCACAATAAAAAGCATATCTATTTTTTAACCACTCTTCGGTTGTAGTATTAAACGAATCCTCCAATAATACGGCATCTTCGTGATACTTATTTACATTCATACTTCGGCTGCCAGTTCTACCAGATATAAAGTGGTAGTCGCCTGTTATTGTATCTGTATCGGTCATCTCATCCTGACCAATGATTACCTCGTGTAACACACCAAAATACTTCCAATTTTTTCGATTATTAATAAGCGAGGTTCGTTTATAAGTGTAACCACCACCAAATATAACCATATAACTGTCGTATTTTAATTTGGTCGGTAATTTAAATGAACCGTGTATCTCGTCATCTGCGTCAAAAATAAAAAGATAGTCGCTTTTATTATACGCTAGTTCAAGCGACAAATTGCGATTGTGTGAAAAGTCTTTCCATTTATGTTTGTGTATTTCGCCTGGGATATTCAACTCTTCAAAAAAACACTCTATTATTTCAATTGTGTTATCAGACGAACCAGTATCACATATAACCCAATAGTCAATTTTTACATACTTTACTATATTTACTAGTGTTTTTCGTATTATATGTGATTCATTCTTAACAATCATATTCAAACATATTGTTGTCATATCAAATGTATCCTAATAATGTTTTTATTAATATTACAAATATATATATATATGTCGTTTACACGATTTCACGATGATAAATCCAGAATTGAAAAACAATTACAAGAAATGACTGGAGCCGGACGGTATATGATGAATGTTCCTGGACCAGGCGATAAACCTTGTTTTATGGACGATCCATATATGAGATTACAGCAATGGGGTGCTAATTTGAATACTAACTCTATTAATTTAGAGAGTGATTTAAGAGGTCTAACCCGTTCTGCGAATAAAGACTGTATTCGGATAAACGATTATAAATTAAGAGCCGTTAAAAGTTCTCCCATTAATTATCCTGTTTGTCAATCAATGACCGAACAACCTAGAGTAACACATCCTGCGTGGACCGCTAGAGATTTAGAACAAGTAAAATGGGATATTCTTCCGCATGACCCACAAGAGCATAGTGCTATTCCATTTCATAATAATTTAAATACGAGAATTCTTGAGAAAGATAATCACCGAACCAACTATCCTATGTTACACGATAAGACTATATTGAAGGAGGGGATATGTGTTGGCGGAAAAAACAATCCACTTATTAACTCGTCTTCCATTAAGATTTGATAAATATGTACAGCAATATTTAACAGAGTTTTAGTATTTATATAAATATTATATCATATTGTATATATATAAATGGCGATTGCGATACCATTAATAGCATTAGGTAGTTTATTTGTCATATCAAATTATAATAAAAATGACGAAAATGATGAAATTGTAGAGGGTTTTGAAAATGTGGACGGCGAAGCGCTATATCCAAATGATAATACCGATAAATACCATGATATTGCTTCAAGCGATAATAATTTATCAGCCAGTAAATTTCCAGTTGACCGAGGTGTTGTGAATAAAAACAACGTTAACTTATATACAAATCCAAATCAAATGACTGATAAATACTTTAAGCAAACTGGCGACAAAGTATATGAGCGTGTAACAGCTACAAATCCACCTGGCAGTTCTGGAAGTGGTGTAATGAGACAGATGTCCCTTACTGGTGCTCCGCTAGACAAGAGCAATTTTGATCACAATAATATGGTTCCCTTTTTCGGAGGACGAGTGAAAGGCGCCACGGTATCAGGAGACCAAGCCGAAAGCGCTCTAGATAATATGCAAGGTGGCGGGTCACAACATAATCGTAAGGTGGAAGTAGCCCCTATGTTTAAACCAACAAATAATATGCAACACTCCAATGGCACTCCTAATACGAGCGATTTTATCCAATCGCGGATGAATTCTAGTCTTAAGCAGGCAAATGTTAACCCATTTAAGTCAGAATCAGTAGCACCTGGATTAGACAAAGGATATAATACGAGTGGTGGAGTTGGATTCAACAGCGGAATGGAGGCTCGCGATAAATGGATGCCAAAATCGGTTGACGACCTTCGCACAGCAAGCAACCCGAAAGTTACATTTGACCTCGCTGGACACCAAGGCCCGGCAAATTCTATTATTAAAGAAGCGGGCAATGTTAATTCACAAGGAAAGGTTGAACAGTATGCTCCCGATACATACTATGAGGTGGGTCAGGATAGATGGTTTACGACGACCGGCGTTCAAAAAGCACCAACGGCACGCAGTAAAGAGATTGTTCCTGACACGAACAGAAAGGAGACTTCTGCCGAATATTATGGTCAAAAAACAACACAAAATACAGCCAGTTACACAAAAGGAGTATATAAGAAACCGAGACGCGTTGAATTAAAACCGAATGACGTGACTAATATTTCGGCCGCAGGATATAATAAGGGGTCTGAGAATGACTACGGTGTGAAGGGCTACCGACCTCTACCAAATAATCGCTCAACAACCACACATACCGAAAATGTTGGTGGTGTTCACGGCATCATGAGAGCGGTCGTTGCTCCAGTATTAGACGTGTTACGCCCATCGCGAAAGGAAAATGTTATCGGAAATATTCGCCCGACAGGAAATGCGGGAAGTTCCGTAGCAAAAAATCCAGTATGGAATCCAGCAGACCGCACCAAAGTGACAAATCGCGAGATGACAGAAGGCGCGACTGATGGAAAGTATCTTAATATTGGACGTCAGTCATCTGACGGTTATAGTGTTAGCGATCATCAGCCAGTGAAGGTTCAGAGAGATACCACAAACAGAGACTACTCTGGAATAGCAGGACCAAACTCATATAATGGAGATAAAAATTACGAGGCAGCCTATAACCAGCGGAATAATGTTAATAAAACATATGAGAACCGAGCAAACCAGGGAGGTACGCAAATATTCAATCAAAATGATAACGTAACTATTCAAAGAAAGGACGCTGATAGAAATAATAATAGAATGTGGGCTCCTAGCGTAGGTTCAACTACCATACCATCGAAAGATACTTACGGAAAACAAATTGCTCCGGATTATAACAATAATAAACATAATGACGGTCGGATTAATCCAGATTTATTAAATGCCTTCAAAGCAAACCCATACACACAGAGTCTAACCAGTTGGGCATAGAAACTCTATATAAAATCGGGATTTATAATTTTTGCAATATTAAATAAAATATTAATATTAAATAAAATATTAATATTAA
>TARA_B110000483_G_scaffold170769_1_pt1 | contig 11054 bp, 14 predicted proteins | sample TARA_B110000483 | Tara Oceans TARA_B110000483 (sample SAMEA4398176) | marine metagenome | biome: Polar Biome; feature: [SRF] surface water layer (ENVO:00010504); material: water (ENVO:00002006), including particulate matter (ENVO:01000060) such as... | depth 5 m
TAATAGTTAGTTTTGAAAGTAAACTTGCGCCTGTAACATTGTTTAAGTCAGCTCTAGCAATTTCAAATCCGCTTACGTCTTTTCCGCTATATACTCTTAAACTATTAGTAACTTTATTAAAAAATACTTCACCACTAGACCCTACATTACGATCTAAAAAATCGTTGGGTCTTGGTATAATTCTAATTCGATCTACAATTGGTGCTGATGACATATCGTATCCTTGTGTTGTGTAGTATTTATCGTATAAATAATTTTATGACTGAACAAAAACTATTTGATATTTCTGACGATAAATTAGACGCTGTATTAAAAATCGTCTACGAAAGTCCAATTAATATTACTGAAAATATGATTTTAGAAAGATTACGAGATCGATATCGATGGCCAAAATCATATAATTCTGGATATCCTAGTTTAGAAAGAATTGTAAAAGATGACGGACTAAAAGAACAAGATTTTTTTGCGTCTGACAATCATATACAATCACATAAAGTAATTAAATATTATAATGAGGGTTATACTTTTGTACTTTCCGGAGTTCAATATCTATTTAACGATATAGCTAATATTACTGATAGACTAAGTAATAGATTTGGAGTTGAAATAAATTCTAATATATATATTTCAAAGGGTACCAAAATTGTTTCTTATCCATACCACGATCATAACTATGCAGTTATAATAAAAAACATAGAAGGAAAATCTAAATGGGCCATCGACGGTCAAGATTATCTATTGGAAGATCAAAATGTGTTTTTTATAGATAAATTTAAAAAACACTGTGTAAAAGAAATATACGATAAAAAAATATCAATTACTTTTAACTTATGTTAATCTTTATACCACATCCAAACATTATTAACATTATATAAAGGTTGTTCATTTCTGTAAAACTCTAATATTTCCTGCATCGGCGGATAATGCCAATCGTGGCCACTAACTATTCCTCCAGGACGTACTTTTTTACTCCATTTTTCAATTCTAGGAACAATTTGTTCTATTTCTAACCAAACATCAATATACACAAAATCTAAACTTTCATCGTCAATTTCGGTTAATGCTTCGTCGTCTGTCATCTCTAAAAATTTAGCCTTTGAATCAAAACCGGACCATTTTATATTATGGTGAGCATTTAGTTTCATAAGTTCCATTTCTTTTGTGTCAAAATGTTGTTCTTGTATATTATCAAAATGCTCTTTATAAGGATCGATAAGATACATAGTATCAATATTCTTACATTTTTGCAAAAAACAACAGCTAACTTGTGCTGATAAACATCCTACTTCTGCGCCTTTAATATTATTTCCTAATTCATTTATCGGAAATACTAGTGCTCCAACTTGGCTATTATCAAATACATAAAAATCTGACATTTTACTTTTCTCCTACATCTAAATAAATATTTCCAGATACTGATATTCTATAATCGTCACTGGTATAAAACGGATACACACAATGCATAAGATGATTTGGAAACATACATATTACGCCTTCATAACTACTGTCTATTGGTAAATCTAAAATTCTAGAAGATCCTAAAACATCTGTATATGAAAATTGAAATAATGAAGCTTGATTAGAATTAGATCGTTTGCCTGGACTTAGTTCTTTTTCATCTTTTAAATTATAAGGAATTTTAACCCATATAACAAAACTCATAACTCCGGAATGATTATGGTTAGGATTAAATTCATATTTTTTTTGAAAATTTACCCAAAGATTTTGAAGGCAAACCGGAACATCTTTATTTAATTGATTAATAGAATCTAAATAGTTAAAGTTGTAATCATATTCTTTTAAAAGAGAAAGAAGGTATTGTTCTACTTGATCTTTACAGTTAATTAAGTCATATTCGTTTTCTATATTTCCTGACAGATTATGCCCTGCAAAGGATGCACCTTCCATATCTGTTTGAATATCAGTTACTTCTTTTTTTATAGAGGAAAAAATATCTGATGGTACTTTTCCTAAATAGTATCCTATATTAGGAAAAGTATAATACCCGAACTTATTATCTTTTTGCATTTTTCTTGTACCTTCCCATAAAACTAGATAAAAAACTATATTTTAGCATTTTAGTTTCAAATTCTTTTTCTGTAATTAAATGATTTTTTAATTTAATATCATATTCACTAAGGGGCATAATATGTACTAAAGGTTGCCCTGCTGTAAATTCTACTCTATTTTGGTCTTTAGGTAAAAACATATTAACGTGAGTACTCATTTGATCTCTAAAATTAACTACTCCTGGTAACACGTTAATTTTAAACATATTATCGATTAAATTCCAATTTGCTCCTGTAAAATGAAAATCAACTCCGGTCTTTTCTTGTATCATCCAAGGAGAAAGCATTTTTAAATGTTGCATATTATTAAATGCAGGACCCATTTGTCTCTGACTATGAGAAACTACTGGATTCATTTCGTCTGCAGAATATTGATACCTATACTCTCCTTCACTATTAGTTTCTATAATAAGATCTGACCACATAGGCATACAAAATCCTTTAGAATATAAACTTAATAATCCGTCACACCTTTTTAAAGTTGGAGTATTATGAGAAATTCCTGACTGATCACTTTTTGTAACAAAGTGATTTTCTAATTTTTTCCACCAGTCTGGATAACATTTGTTTGCGGCAACTATAGGAAAGTATTCTATAATTGCAGGATTACTAGTAAAACAGTCTATTGTTAATTTTTTTCTTTTTATAATGATATCAAACATCGCAATCTACCAAATTCTTTTTAATTTCTGATAATATCATCTTATTTGTACGGGTAGCAACAAATCGTTTGTATCTTTCAGCTAAGGGTACAAAGGATTCCCACTGTGAAGATGATCCGCAAGATGCTGCATATTTCATTAATTGGTCGTTCATTGTAAACCTTTTAAGTTGGATGTCTACTTCATTAGACTCAAAACTAATATACGCTAAAATTTCTTCTTTGTCAATCTTTAATTCTGTCGAATTTTGCCAAAGATTGATTTCTAAATTTAGGATACGAAACCATTTATCAATTCTAAGTTGTCCGGGTACTAAAGATCCATATTGCATATGCGGTGATTGATTAAAAAATGGCGAAGTAAGTTTAGCTATAATAGGATCTTCGCTAAAAAATATATATTGAAGTCCGTAACATACTAATTGGTTATCTTTTAAAGAAGGAGTATGTTCTGCACTAATGTCAGTAAAATTTTTAGACTTGACTTTTGCAACTCCGTCTTCAAAGACATAATGAGAATCAATTGGGTTTTTAATTAAAAATGTATTTTTTGCTACGTTTTTAAATGCAGGACAATAAAAAAAATTGTTAGTTTTTGATTCTTTACTTATATCGTCTTTATAATAATCGTGCAATGATTCAAGATCGTAATAGAACATATTCCAGTCTGTTTTTTCATCAAAAAAGACAGGTGCCCAATATACTGTACTTTTATTTTTCATTATCTATATCCTGATATATATTCTTTGTGTGTCATTCTAGCAACAGTGTCTTGATGTAATAAATTATCATTTAAAATAGTTTCAGCTTCAATTTTAAGTTGACTATTATGCATTTCGTATTCTTTACGAATGCTGTCTGTATTAAACAACCCTAATCCGTGCAATACTAAAATATGATGATCTTCACTAAACAGTATATATCGAGAATCTTTACTAAAGTCTTCCGATATTGGTAGACGGTTCTTCCAAATTTCTAATTTAGTAGCCAACGAGTCAGGAATTTGTAATTGTGTTTGATCTTTCCAGAATTGAGAATTACTCTTATCAACTAGATAGTGCAACGCTATAAAATCTCTAATATTTTCTGTTATAGAAGTACAAGAGTCATTGTACGAATCTATAACAGTTTGGTCATAATTTATTAACTTATACATTAATAAAAATGATTGTTGTATAGCTGTTCCAATCGAGCTTGCTTCTAAAGGTTCTACAAAACTTGCGGATAATCCAATAGCAACACAATTGTTAATCCAAACTTTATCTAGTGCTCCAGGATCAAAATTTATTTGTTTTGATACTTCAATTTCTCTACCAAAATACTTTTCAACTTCTAATTTAGCGTCATCTGCATTTATATAATCACTGTCATAGATATATCCGTTACCATATCGTCCCCAAACAGGAATTCTAAACATCCACCCATAATCTAAAGCCTGTGCTAACGTCCAATTATTATAGTTGTTTTCATCAGGAGTTGGAAATACAATTGCCGACTTCATTCTAAGATATTTTGAAAAACTTTGCCAGTTTGCACCTAATTTAGAAATTAAAAGTTTTTTAAATCCAGTCGAATCAATATAAAAATCAAATTCATAGTTGCCTTTGTTTCCAAACAGTTTTCCAATATCTCCGTTATTTTTAATTTCAACATCAACAATTTCGTCATCAATAATAGATATTCCCATTTGTGTTGCTTTAGAAGTTAACCAAGAATTTAATTTATTAGTATTAAAGTGAAATTGACTAGTTGGACAATGGCCGGGGTTATCTAAAAACCATCTATTAATTTGGTTAGACCACGATAACTTAGAACTCATTGATTTAGAATCTAAATTTTTTGAAATTATATTAGCATAAACGTGCGAATACTGTCCGTATTTTTGGTTATATTCAACCTGCACACTATGAAGATAATCTTTTTCAGCCCAGTCTTTAAACATAATTCCGCATTTTAGTGTAGAGTCACAATATTTAAAAACTTCAGTATGATCTACTTCTATAAAATTTAAAAAATTCTTCCAATGCTCAGTTGAACCTTCACCAACTCCGATAGTTCCAATCTTTGATGAATGTATTATAGAAATATTTAAAAAGGGGAACTTTTTTTTGAGAATAAGAGCAGATACAAACCCTGCTGTGCCTCCTCCAACTACTGCTATTGACTGCAATGTTTTATTCATTTAGATTTTTTTATTACCTCAATAAATTTATCCATTTGTCTAATATCACCACTGATAGCTACCAACGGATATTGCATAGCTTCTTTTCCTACACCTTCTACTAAATTGCCTTGGCTGGCTACAAATATTCCAGCATTGTTGGCTAGTTTATAAAATTCAGACTCTTCTAAATTATATGCAGGAATAGGATTTATTTTAAATCTTGATAGTAATTCTTGAGAAACATCTTCAAATCCTAGTGAGCTTAACCATTCAGCAATTTCTTTAGCTGCTGATTGGTGATCTGTATTTATACTACCAAAGTCGAAAGAAGGTATAACATCAGCAGTGTTATTGTCTTCAACTGGTATATCATTAATGTGGTTATTTTCTTCCATTATTTTTCTCCTTAATTACGTTGTTGATATATTTTAGGAATTCCTAAGATCGGTCTTCCGTCTAATAGATTATTATACGTGCCGTTTGCTTCATTGTAATGTAAAAATACCTGAACGTGATTTAATCCTTCAAATTTTTCTCTCCAATGATCAACTTCACATCCTTTATAAAGTATTAAATCTCCTGGCTCTAAATGAATAGGAACTCCGTCAGGCGTATCCTCAGCTTCTACATACATTGGCCAATTGTAGTTGTCGCTAGGATCTAAATTAGATGTGTTATACCCTACACAAAGAGTAGCACTAATTTCGCAACTTTCTCTGTCTCTATGTCTAGCTAACACTTCACCTTGTTGATACAGTCTCCAATAGCTATATGTAGGGACCAACTCTACCCCAGTATAGTTGCTAACAGTTTTTGCACTTGCAGCTAAAATAGTATCCATAAAAGGATCACCATAACAATTATAACTTATAGGAGCTTGTTCGTCTCCAAATCTTCCATCCCAGGCAGGCCTATAATCATCTTTTGCATATAGTGTCATAAAGTCAGTTCTTTGTGCTTTTACTAAAGCATATTGATAGATAAGTCCTGCCATATTAGTGTCTATAAAATCTTTTAAGATTACATAGTTATTTTCTTTAAAGTATTTAGAAGTATTTTTGTATAAATCTTCCAAAGATTCCGGTGATGTGTTTTCAGTAGTTTCCATTTTTTTTCCTATCTAAGTGGTCTTGTGTATTAAAAAAGAACGTCTGCGTTAATCTGCCAGTATATTTATCGTGGCCAAAACCAGGTAATACACTTCTGTGATACAAGCATCCTTTAAATATTACTAATCGATTAAAAATATTTCCAACAAAATTTATTAACTCCCAAGAGTTTTCGTCTGTATCTTTATCAATTTCATTAGTTTCTCCAAAATTTTGGTATACGTTAGTTTTTATATGTTTATAAATTCCAGTACCGGATAAAGTTGGTGCATTGGGTGTAAGATATAATATTGCTGTATACTCATTTATATCTCTATGTATCCAAGTTTTATCGTCTTCTAAACATAACTGAAAACTACTAGTATCTATACTTTCTATTTCATTTAAATCTTGATTAGTATGATTAGTCCATTCTGTGATTTTTTTATTAATAATAGTTTCAATTTTTTCTTTAACAATATTGTTATATTCTTGGTCGCATTGGTAAGATCTCCTTCCAGGAAAATTTCCTGTAATAGGATAATCTGCAGCCAATCCTGCTTGCCTAACATTGTCAGGCTTTTCTAAAAAATTATCAATAACAATAAAATTTAAATCCATAATAACATCATTTAAAATTTGGGCCTTGAAGCCAGGTGCTAAGAGTAATTCGTTTTCCGCTGATAACAGGAGAAACTTTATGAAATAAGAAAGACGGAAATAATAAAAGACTACCAATATTATCTACTTCGTCTACTTTACGATCTTCACCAAAAAACATAGAAAATTCTCCGCCTTTGTAAGGTTTAGGAGAAATATTTAATATTGCAGTTATTTTAGAATCGCACATTGTACCTGGAATATTACAATCTCTATGATAAGGATATTCATTTAAATCATTTTCATATATGTTAACATTAATTCCTAATGGTCTTTCATTAAAAAGATCATATCCAAAATAATTATTATTTGCTTCGTTTACTAACGCAAAAAACCTATCTAATGTATTATCAAATTTATGTGTTTCAACTACATATGTATTTGCTTTTTTTCCAGGTGCAGGACTATCTGCAAACGTAGAACTTTTATTATTTTCACAAATTTTTAAAATCTCTGAACATTCATCAACAGAGTAAATAGACTTTAACGTATACCAATCATAAGGTGTCATTTTATTTAAAAGGCTCCCCTAAACTCCAAAGTACTAAACTATATCTTACACCAGTAGTTACAGGTGTAACACAGTGATCTAAAAACGACGGAAAAACTATCATAGAGCCTTGAGGCCGTATTTCCTCACATTCATAGAATTGTTCGCCATCGGAATGATGACCAAAATCAAATTTTAAGTTGCCGCCTTCATAGTCGCCAGGGGCATTCAAATTTAATGTCATTGACAGTTTTCTAACTTTTCCTACCATATTTTGATCGGTAGTATATCTTTCAGGTAGTTTTCCATCAGCTTTTAGTGGTAAGGGAGTTACACCGTGAATGTATCTTTTATAAATTCCATTATGGTCACTGTCACCATCCTTGTGCCAAGAATAAAATCCGTTTGGGTGATATACTGTAAATTGAAAAGCTTCAGAATAATCAAATTCAAAATTCCAACCAGCATCTTGATTTGCTTTATGAATCCAAGGATGAATTAAGTCATAGAGCCATTGGTCTTGCAACCACGTAACTTCGCTATCTCTTACGTAAGTATCTTTTATACCTAATTTTTTAAGTTGAGATTTACTTAGTTCGCCTTGAGGTTCTGCCCCGGGCATTGCACTTTTTTGGTTCTCGCCGAATGTATAAGCCTCTGTATCGTATCCTTTGTCTTTTTCTTCTTTAATTTTAGACACGCCTAAGTCGATAATTCTTTGGCAAGTTTCAGGAGGAATTGAGTTTTTAAACCAATAATACGAATTTTTTAATTGCATTTATTTTTCCTAACATAATGTGTAAATATACTTACTCTACGATATTTTATTTTTAAAACTCAAATAAGTATGTAACTTACAGTACTTTTTCTAACTGTAAGTATATTTACCCTGCGATATTTTGTTTTTTTTTAAAACTGAAATAGGTATATAACTTACAGTATTTTTTAACTGTAAGTATATTATAACATAGGTGTTAGTGCGTGTAAACCTCTAACTTGAAAAAGATAGTACTAATTAGTCAGAAATATTTTCTGCTATAATATTTCTACAACGTATTATTTCTTTATTAGTTAGGGTTGGAAGAGTTGCCTCTAAAAGAAGTCGGTTTAGATCTTGTTCGAATAACTCTTGAGCTGCAAAAGGTGTAGGAAACATTCCATCAAGAAGTAGTTGATCGCTTTCGGATAAAACAGAAAGTGTTACTTCTTGACCATCATAACTATAAGAAAACTGTCTCATTTTTCTGCCGTCGCATCCATCCAGGCTTGTATCTGTTGCCTTTCTGCCGCTGTTAGTTCTGGTTTATTGTTTGCAATTAATCTATCGTTAACACATTCTAGACCATTAACTTTAAAAGCCGGCAGTGACGGGAATGCTTCATATGTAATCTCTATACCATCTTCGGTACATATTATTGCCTTTGAATTAGTGTCTAATTCAATCTTAGTAAATACTCTCATTTAATTTCCTTTAATATCTAATTATAACTATTCCAGGGCCACCTCGGCCTCCTGAACCATATGGGTTGCTAGAATTATGACCGCTTCCGCCACCACCACCACCGGTATTTTCTTGTCCAGGTGATGCAAGATCTCCTGCGGCTTGCTGGTGTGTTCCGTAAGCAGAAGAGTAAATTGGTGTATTATAACGACCGCCACCGCCACCGCCGCCAGGGCCGCCAGTGCCGCCACTTGATTGTGGGCCGTGTCCGCCACCGCCTCCACCGCCTGCTCGTAATATACTAACTCCAGTAATATCGTTAGCAAGTCCTACGCCGCCAGGGCCGCCAGTTGGATTAGGTGCTCCATTACCACCAGCTCCGCCAGCACCACCACCACCGCCACAACCGTGAGGTGGAGAACCAGTTGCATTGCCTCCGGGATATCCTTGTCCTGGAACTCCGCGACCAAAGCCACCTGGATGAGTGTATGCTGCGCCACCGCCAGATCCACCAGGTGATCCTACACCGCCAGATCCACCAGGGTGTGTTGGAAATCCTGCTGTAGGCTCTGAATACTGGTTTTGATTACCTGGGTGAGTTGATCCAGCACCGCCGCCATATGCTTCATAGCCGCCAAACCTAGAAGGTTGTCCTTTTCTGTTTTGAAAATCTGCTGGAGCTCCGGCTGCATCTTGAGTTGCACTGCCACCAACGCCAACATATACTGGTATAACTCCACTCGAAGGTACTGGTATATTAGGAGCATATAAATGTCCACCAGCTCCACCAGCTCCGCCAAGTACGCCGCCTGAGCCGCCTCCTGCTACTACTAGTGCATCACAATGTGTAACCCCAGACGGAACCTTAAAAAAGTGCGCTCCTGAAGTTTTAAATTCTACAATTGTTCGTTTTAGTGGTTTCCAAGTTGTTCCGTTAAAAATTTCTAAATGTTCAGCATCGGTGTTATATCGTGTATCTCCAGTTACTGCATCTGGAATAGCATCAGGTTTATATCTAACTACAATAACACCCGGGCCTCCGCCTCCGCCATTTGCATCGTTGCCAATGCCAGTGTGGTAGCCGCCACCTCCGCCGCCACCAGTATTTCTTTGTCCTGGTTCGCCAAATCCGTATGGCATAATTGCCGGTCCGTTGTTAATTGCAGCTCGCGGATTATGTGTAGTAGTATGTCCAGACTGCGCAGGAAAATCATAAAATCCCATTGCATCATATTGAAAGTCTACGGATGCGCCTCTGCCGCCTCCACCAAGTCCGCCGGCTGCTGTAGTAACAGGACTTTGATAACCGCTTTGATGGCTTCCGCCGCCTCCGCCACCACCGTAATATTGTGGTAGTCCTGTAATGGAAATATTCGCGCCATTACCACCTTTTCTTCCTGCATTTGTAGAACTTGTATTTCCCGGACCAATCAATGACGGATGTCCGCCAGCAGCAGTAGCTCCACCACCACCACCTGCACTATATGTTCCTGCACCAGTAGTTGAGTTTGAACCAGGATTTGTTCCACCTCTTGCTCCAGGGAAGCCTGCATTTATTGTTGCTCCTGGATTGGATTGAGATGGCTGCTGTGCTGTGCCGCCATTTGTGCCGGTGCCCGGTGTTCCTGGACCGCCAGCACCTGATCCGCCACCTGGTTGAGGAGCCGTGCTGCCCCAAGAACCAGCGCCGCCACCGCCAAGTGCTGTTAATGATCCAAAAGTTGAATTTTGTCCAGTATTACCTTTTGCTGTAGTGTAGCCGCCACCTGAAGCGCCACCTGTTCCTACAGCAAATGGAAGATTTTGTCCTGCAGATACTGCTAAACTTTGTCGATAAACTACTCCGCCAGCGCCACCGCCTCCACCAATTGCGCCACCTGCACCACCGCCACCTACTACCAATACATCAATTTCGGTAACGCCAGTTGGTACACTAAATGTTCCTGCTCCACTAGCTGTAAATGTTTCAACTACATATCCTGCACGTTCAGCTGTAGTCCCGCTGGCCATTTTTAAAAATCCAGTGTCGTTAATTATAATTTTTTCTAAGTCAGCCATTAAATTCTCTCTATTAAATTTTCTTCTATAAATAACTTTAAGTATTTATACTCACGAAGTATTTATATGCTAGGTTTATATGCTAGTATTTATCTAAATGAATTTACCAAATTTGAGAGAAGAAATGAAAATAATTAAAAATTTGTCAAACATTGTTATAGTAGGTGGCGGTAGTGCAGGATGGATGACTGCTGCAATGCTTATAAAATTCTTTCCAAGTTGGAACATTACTGTGATAGAGAGTCCAGATGTACCTATTGTAGGAGTAGGAGAAAGTACACTGTTAGGGATAAAAAATTATTGTAATTTTTTGGGCATTAACGAATTAGATTTTATGGCGCATACTGATGCTAGTTATAAAATGAGTATTAAGTTTACTGATTTTTACGAAAAGGATTTAGGAGGCTTCCATTACCCGTTTGG
>TARA_B110000483_G_scaffold241373_1_pt1 | contig 11053 bp, 6 predicted proteins | sample TARA_B110000483 | Tara Oceans TARA_B110000483 (sample SAMEA4398176) | marine metagenome | biome: Polar Biome; feature: [SRF] surface water layer (ENVO:00010504); material: water (ENVO:00002006), including particulate matter (ENVO:01000060) such as... | depth 5 m
TTAAAGCTTAGCAATAATAACAAATAGCCCTAAATAGTCCGTACCTAATATAAGCATAAAATCAGCCGCAACTAAACTAGAGGTAAACAAATATAAATAAGGTTTTATTGCACCCGCAATAAATTAATGGCTGTGTCTCTATCTTCACCGTCTGATTTGTCATATCGTATGGTAGGCACTTTAGTTACTTCATCACCAAGGCTTTATCGAAGCGTTTCTTTTTGAAAATTAACTTTCGATCTAAAACAATTCATTCCAACTATCTCTTTACTTCAATTCTTTTAAACATCAACACAGATCTATCTACTTCTTAGCCGCTGGCTTTTTCTTAGCTGAGGCCTTCTTCTTTTTCGGCGCTGCTTTCTTTTTCTTAATAAATGCTCCAGGATATTCAGCTTCTATAAGCTTCATGAATTCTTCCTTCTTCATCTCCTTAGCTTGCTCCGGCGTAATTCGCTCATCTTTGATCTTAGGGATCTTGACATTCTTCTTCTTATACTTAATGAACGGGCCCCATCTACCATTTTCAACTGTAAAGCCTTCATCTGGAAATTGATATATATATCTATTCGCTTCCTTCTCTATCTTGGCTGCTATCAGTCCATGCATATCTTCTTGACTGAGATTGTCAGCGTCGTATCTTGCTGGAATATTGATAAACATTGACTTATACTTGAGAAATGGTCCAAATCGGCCTTTACCTTTAGTTACATCTTCACCCTGATATGTCGTGACTGGTTTATCTTCTTCTAGTTTGATCTTTACGTATTCAATCGCCTTTTCGATATCAAGACCCATAGGATCTTCTGACTTAGGTATGTTGACATACTTCTCATCATATTTGATATAAGGACCAAATCGACCTTGATTTATCGTCACTTCTACACCTTCGAAGTTACCTAACGTCTTTGGAAATTTGAACAATTCCAATACTTCCTCTAATGTAATCGTCTCCATAGATTGCCCAGGTTGGAGACTTGAAAATCTTGGCTTCCCTTCTTCTCCTACTTCTTCTCTTGTACCAATTTGTGCTGCTGGCCCATATCTAGACATCTGCACTAGTATTGTAAATCCAGTCGCCTCATCAATACCAAGTTCTCTTTTACCTTTTGCTCTTTCTGCATTCTCGATAGTATCTTCTACCTTCGCATGAAATGGCTCATAGAAACTCATAATCCAATTCTGCCAGTCTTTTCCTCCATCAGAAATATGATCTAATTGATCCTCGACTTCTGCGGTAAAATTGAAATTCATTACATCCTCAAAGTGCGATGTCAAAAAATCTGTTACTACCAATCCTATATCACTCGCATATAATCTATTACTCGTAGCACCGGTAATCTCAGTTTTCTTCATCAAATCGACACTATTACTTTTAAGACGATAAAGGTCGTAAACTCTTTCAATTCCATCCCTGCTTTCTTTTGTCACATATCCTCTACCCTGATCCATGATTTTCGAAATCGTAGGTGCATATGTTGACGGTCTACCGATACCAAGTTCCTCTAGCTTCTTAACTAGACTTGCTTCAGTATATCTCGCTGGACCTCTAGTAAACTTTTCAGTAGCTAACATCTCATCGAGATCTAGCATCTGTGCAACGCTTAGTGGAGGCAATATCCCTTTTGCTTCACCCTCTTCTTCGTCATCGTCTTTAGATTCCATATATACTTTGAGGAATCCTTCAAACTTCAGTACCTCTCCAACTGCCCTAAGCGTCTTATCTGCCACAGAAGATATACCAATAGTTACAGTAGTTTTCTCTAGCTCTGCTGGCGACATCTGAGATGCGATTGTACGCTTCCAAATCAGCTCATATAGTCTCTTCTGGTCGTCATCCGATCCTAGATTTCGTCTATCCATATATGTAGGTCTAATCGCTTCGTGAGCCTCTTGGGCATTAGAGTCTTTAGACTTAAATTTTCGTGGCTCAGAAAATTCTTTACCATAATTATTTACTATAGTAGCCGTAATAGCATCCTGCGCAGTCTGGCTCAATGAAGTACTATCTGTTCTCATATATGAGATAAAACCTTGCTCGTATAGTCTCTGTGCTACGCTCATCGTACGTGACACACCGAACCCTAGTTTTCTACTGGCATCTTGCTGTAATGTAGATGTAATAAATGGTGCCGAAGGTTTTCTCTTCAGTGGTTTTTTGACAATGTCATTAATCTTATAATCTACGCCATTGCACTTTTCTAGAAATGCCTTGGCATCATCTCCCACTGCTATTTTTTCTGAAAGTTCAGCTTGTAATTTGACCAGCTGACCAGCTGCATTCTTTACATTGAAGTCTGCTGTCACTCTATAATAAGGCTCTGTAGTAAACTTTTGAATTTCTCTTTCTCTATCGGATATCAACTTGACAGTTACAGACTGCACTCTACCTGCAGAAAGTTTGTTCTTTACTTTTCTCCAAAGCACTCCCGACAGTTCAAATCCTACGATTCTATCAAGTATTCTTCTGGCTTGCTGTGCATTCACAAGATCCATATCCACGAGTCTCGGTTCCAAAACTGCTTTTTGTATGGCTGGCTTAGTGATTTCACGGAATACAATACGAGGAGTAGTTTTTACATCTAAATTAAGTTCTTCGCAAAGGTGCCATGATATAGCTTCTCCCTCGCGATCTTCATCCGTCGCTAACCATACTTCGTCTACCTTCTTGGCAGCCGCTTTAAGTTCGGCTACTACTTTGGTCTTCTCTGGAGAGACTACATAGTTGGGTGTAAATCTATCTTCAACATTTATACCATTTTTACCCTTGTCTAGATCTCGAATGTGTCCATAACTAGACTTCACCGTAAAATCTTTACCAAGATATTTTTCTATGGTTTTCGCTTTCGCTGGGGACTCTACTATAAGGAGTTTCTTAGCCATTGCTAATGATCGATTTTGATATGTTATACCAATTCTGCTGTAGAATTGTAAAATTATTTTGGTCTAAAAACGATACATATTGAATAAATCTAAGGTTAGAAAATTTGCATTTACTAGGCAAGGGATCTATTTATTTGGTTACATTATTCAATAGTAATCGGTATTAACAAGAGCTCTCAATGATTGAAAATGAATGGGTCATAAAAGAGCAAACTGCGCACAAAGCTAAAAATATTTACAATTAAATAGAGATAGCGTTTATAAATGATCGTCTATCAATACAAAAGTGGCCGCCCAAAAGATAAGTTGCTTCGCTACTCTTAATAGAGCATATTTTGTAAGACTTTGAGAGAAATCAATCTACTTTCCTCCGTTTTTGGGGATAGGAGTAGTCTTGATAGTTGTCACATCTCTGTTTATTCCATTCAGCTTTTTTCGCTCCTCACTCAATTTGGCAATGATCTCTTTCTCCATTAGCGGAGTACCATTGAGCTCTCTATGCAATAACATCATTAAGAAAGTCGACATATCATCTGGATGAGATACTCCCATTCCTTTTAAATGTTCTCCCAATCTTGACCCTTCATAGAAATTCCAGTTGTATCTGATCCATCTCCCCAATCCGAAGTGTAGTTTCTTTATGACTATCTCTTCTGATTTTGCACGAAACTTAGCCAGCGAAGATTCTGGAGAAATCTCTTTAAGCTCTTTTATAGCTTCGAAATGATCCTTAGGAATATATACTCCGTTGATACGACTTTTCTTGATATTCTTAGCGTATTTTACCTCTGCATCAGCCTCTGTAGTAGGAGATGGCGAATTCTCTTGTGCATAGACAGTTGACATCGCCAGCATAGATAGTATTAGTAGTACGACTCTTTCGAACATGTTAATCTTTTTGTTGATACATTCTATAACTGCAAGTTTAATGCTAATAGTTTGAGTCATTGGATTTTTGTGGGAATATTAACAGGATATTTCACTTTTCTCACTAAGGTCAGCCCATAAACTACTAAATCCTATATTGTTAACATTTATAACAATCAGTTCTTAATACTGATTAGATCCAACGACTGTCAGAATCGTATTGAATACTAATAGGATGAGTCATTGGATTTTTGTGATAATAGTAACAAAACCTTCTATTAATTACGAATGATAATTTATAAATATTCGACCAACCATGAGACTTTCCAATTGTCTTCTATAATAATACATAACTGTATATTTGCAATGGGGTTCTTGCTTTATATAAAATTCATCTTTCCAAATTCGTATTCGTTTTGCCGCTAAAATTCATCCGTTCACTATCAATCCTAGAGATTAGTCTTATGCAGACTATCTTATATAGTATTATTTGGCTGAGTAATGAATATTTGGCTACCCTGCTAACTTTTGCCATGGTGCCTATCTTTCTGGGGATCACATTCATCTCGTGGTTGAGTGATCGGGTTGAGGCCTCTCGTGTGGGTGGTAAGTATTATTTAGGAATGATGGTTTCCATTGTGATACCGCTTTTGGTAGCGGCTTTCTTTGTTTGGGTATATGATGGAGTGATAAACATTTTTTAGTATCAATGGGACCTTACCACGAGCTTTTTGAGATATCCTAAATTCGAAATTCACTTTATTTTTTCACTAGAATCGTCACCCTTATTTCGTCAAGCATGACATCCAATTTCTTTGTCACCTGTCCTAGGTCTTTCTCTTCTTCTTCTGAGCCGCTGGGAATAAAACATTATTCAAGATTAATCTATAACCAGGACTAGTTGGGTGCAAATTGAGATCTGTCTCCGGATCACCTACGAAGTGACGATAATCTTCTGGATCATGTCCACCGTAAAATGTAAATGTACCGTATCCATATGGTGAATGGATATATCTCACTTCTCCTGCGGGCTTAGTTTCTCCAAGTATCAATACCTCTGATTTTAGGTATTCTTTTCTGTATGCCGTGGCTTGACCCATGAATCCTTTTACTGTACGAGTATGGTTTTGATTAAGCATAGTAGGAATCGGATCCCATTTGGCACTAAAATCGAATAGTGTAAAATAATCATTCTCTGGATTAATTTTACGATTCTTATTATCTATAGAAGAGTGCTCATATTCAAATGGATTCATCCTCAGGGTAAAATCTTTGAATGCTAATGTCTGAGTAAAATCCAAATGCTCTTGTGCTCCTCGCTCCGCTCCATCACCATCATATACTTTACCACAAATGTCATGTCCTTGAGCAGCCAATGCTATATCATAGGTATCTGTGGCAGAGCACATCGCAAACATAAAACCTCCACCTTCGACATATTCTCTAATTCGTAGTGCTACCGCCAACTTGAGCTGTGATACTTTAGCATATCCAAGATTGCTAGCTAATTCTTCCATCTTCTTTTGATTTTCTCGGTACCATGGTTTACTTCCTTGCGAAGCGTAGAACTTACCATATTGACCTGTAAAATCTTCATGATGAAGGTGTAACCAATCATATTCCGCGAGCTTATCTTCCATTACATCCCTGTCATATATTGTCTCATATGGAATCTCTGCGTAGGTAAGAACCAAAGTCACAGCATCGTCCCAAGGTTGTACTTTCTCCCCTCTAGCATTGAAATCTGGTGTGTATACGGCAATCTTCGGTGCTTTTTCAAGCTTGATCGCTTCTTGATTCTTCTCTGGATCTGCAATTGATTCTCTGATTGCCAAGAACTTTGCATTAGGGATCACTTCGTAGTCTACTCCTCTGACCTTGAGCTCTGCTTCCGCTCTTGTACTATGTTGAAATACGAAGCTTCCCCCCCTATAGTTGAGTAGCCAATAAGTCTCTACTTCATTTTCTAGTACCCAGAAAGTTACTCCATAAGCTTTGAGGTGATTACGCTGGGACTCAGCATCCATTGGTATCAGTATATATGACGCCTTGGCTGCTAAGCTGGCTATAATGAAAGCGAAAAGAAATACTAGCTTTTTATATTGATTCATAAAAACATTTCAATTTTGAACAATTGATTTGAAAATTCCAAGGCTAAACAGCCTTAAAGAAATCTCAAACTCACAGACCTTTGGATATAAGCAATTATTAAAACAAACATCTAATCAAAAATAACGATTCATCCGTTTGAATAATTCTGCTAGAAATACATCTATAAAGTAAAAGTTATCCTAATACTCATCAAAATTAGAATCATTACCTTACAACACCTACACAGTTTAGATTTATTTTTGATATTTGCATAGTATTTTTAGTAGAATGACTTAATAGATATATTTGATTCAGAACTTACATTTTCAATATCCTACCTGGTTTTTACTTCTTTGCCTTCTCTTAGGCTTAGGATATGCAATGTTTCTGTATTTCAATGAGCGAAAGTTCAATGAAGCCCCAAAATGGACTCGCCCTCTTCTAGCCTTCCTTAGAACCTTATCTGTGGGTGCAATTGCGGCATTATTGCTTTCTCCATTTATCAAGACGATCAAGGAAGATACTCAAGAAGCCATCATCCTAGTTGCACAGGACAATAGTAGTTCTGTAATTTCTGAGATGAGTGATAGCGAGGTAGCACAATTTATCGCAAATTCTACAGCCATGACTGAGAAGCTTGGTACCAAGTACGAAACTAAGCGAATATCTTTCGGAGAAATAGTGAAAGAAGGATCGATAAATACATTTACACAGCAAGTGACCAATTTATCTTCACTAATTGACTATGTAAATGACAATTATGCAGATCAGAATCTCGGAGCATTGATCATTACCACTGACGGTATCTACAACGAAGGTAAAAATCCGATATATAGTAAACTCAATTTGACTGCACCTATCTATACCGTGGCGATGGGTGATACAACAAAGAGGAAGGATGTATTAGTCAAAAACGTGTTTCACAATAAGATAGCCTACCTCGGAGACAAGTTCTCTATCCAAGCAGATGTCCAAGCGATCAATGCCGCAGGTGCTAGTACAAAGCTGAAAGTACAACAGATGGGTACTGGCGGCAAAGTCCTAAAAGAGGAAGTTCTAAATATCAAAGGAAATGATTATTTCTCTACGCAAGATATCATACTAGAGGCAAACTCTACAGGTAATATCAAGTATCGTATCAGCGTACAGGGCATCAATAACGAAATGTCCAAGGAGAACAACTACAAAGATATATTCATAGAAGTACTCGATGCTCGGCAGAAAATATTGATACTGGCTAATGCGCCACACCCAGACTTAGGTGCAATGAAATCTCTCATTACTACTAACAAAAATTATGAAGTAGACATCAAATATCCCGAAGGTAACAACTACAATATTAATGACTATAATGTAGTGGTACTCCATAATTTGCCATCAAGAAAAAATAAGATTGTTGGTGACTTAAAAATAATTAAAAGAAAAAATATTTCAATACTGCACATATTAGGTTCACAGACAGATGCCAACGCATTCAATAGAATTCAGAATGTGATAAAACTTGAAGGCAATAGCAATTCACTCGAAAATATCCAAGCAGAAGTAGACCAAAGCTTTAGTTTATTTACTACTTCAGATGATATCAAGAGAAAGCTCGGACAGTTCCCTCCACTTATTGCTCCATTTGGTAAGTATACTACTGGAGCAACTACACAGTCTCTAATAAGTCAAAACATCAGCAAAATAAAGACTGAATATCCATTACTTGCATTTAGTAATAGTGAAGGAAAACGTCAAGCCGTACTCACAGGAGAAGGTATTTGGAAATGGAGAATCTACGATTACTTGCAGCACGACACCTATTTGGTGACTCAAGAGTTGGTCAACAAGACTATACAATATCTATCATTAAAGGATGATAAACGAAAATTCAGATCATCGAACACTAAGAATATCTATAAAGAGAACGAAAGTGTAATACTCGATGCTCAACTCTACAATGAGAACTACGAATCTATAAATGATCCAGAAGTAAATGTAACAGTCACCGACAACGAGGGCAAAGAGTTTAACTATATCATGAATCGCACACAAGACTATTACACACTTGATGCAGGTAGATTTGCTGAAGGTAATTACAGATATATATCAAGGACCAATCTAGCAGGTAAGTCTTACGAAGACAAAGGAAGGTTTTCTGTACAATCTATACAGTTAGAAAACTTTGACCTCACTGCACGCCATGGGGTTCTCAAGTCGCTAAGTGAAAAATATGGTGGAAAGATGGTCTATCCGAATGAACTGGATTCACTGGCAACAGAAATTCTCGAGTCCGACGCTCTGAAAACTGTAATATTCCAATCGAGCAAAACACAATCTATTATGCACTTAAGGTGGCTCTTCTTTTTATTAGCTGGAATGCTAGTATTGGAGTGGTTTATTAGACGATATATGGGAAGCTACTAAATAAGTTCAAGAGCAAGAATCAAGATTAAATTCTAATTCAAACCTTGACGTCCCGTTATTACAACTTGACCCCCGTCGCCCTACGGCAACCTAGAAAATATATGTACGATTTAAAAAATATGCTCTCAATCCATCGTCTATTTGAAATTGTCGAATGAAACAGAAAAAGAATAAGCTTAAAATCCAAAAAACCTTCCTTGCTATAAGATGTTCATTATCTTTAGTATAATAATAATTGAATACAAATCTATATCGTATTGCGCAATCTAAGAGTCCTCAATAAATACTTCGTTAAATACCGATTGAGGCTAATAGCAGGAATCGTAATCGTTGCACTCAGCAATTATTTTGGTGTACTTATACCTCAGAAAATTAGACAAGCCCTTGATTATGTCAACGGCATAGAAGACAAGACTGCAATGCTTAGCGGACAAAGTGCAGCCTTTGATTCTGTAAGTGATGCACTTTTTTGGTTTGGTATGTCAATTCTAGGTTTGGTATGTCTCAAAGGCATATTTATGTATTATATGCGTCAGACAATCATAGTGATGTCTAGACTTATAGAGTATGATATGCGAAAGGAGATATTTGAGCATTTAGAAAAGATGGACTTAGGATTTTATCGTAGAAATAAGACTGGAGACCTCATGGCAAGAGTATCCGAAGATGTTTCCAAGGTAAGGATGTATGTGGGTCCAGCATTACTATATGGGATCAATTTGGTAACCTTATTTAGCATGACCATATATGCTATGTTTCAGGTTAATGCTACCTTATCATGGTGGACATTACTTCCATTACCATTCTTATCACTATCAATATATCTTGTAAGTAGTCGAATTCATAATCGTAGTGCTATTATACAAGCACAGCTCTCAAGTCTCAACTCTACAGCGCAAGAAGTATACTCAGGAATACGTATCGTGAAGTCTTATGTAAAGGAAAATCAATTTGGCAATTATTTCCTCAAAGAAAGTGAAGATTTCAAAAGCAAATCATTAGACCTCGCTCGTATCAATGCCTTTTTCTTCCCACTTATGATCTTACTAATCAGTGCTAGTACATTACTAGTACTATTCGTAGGAGGAAGAGAAATAGCAGCTGGTAATGTCACACCAGGTAATATTGCAGAGTTTATTATCTACGTCAATTATCTTACATGGCCGGTCACCAGTATAGGATGGATAGCGAGTCTGATACAGCAAGCGGATGCTTCGCAAGCGAGAATTAATTATTTACTTGATCAAGATCCTACTATCAAAAATCCAATAGTAAATCCTATTGATATCAAAGGTGACATTCAATTTAACAACGTATCATTTGTCTATCCTGATACTGGAATCAAGGCGATCAACAATGTCTCGTTTCAACTCAAGCAAGGTGAAAAGATGGCAATCATAGGCAAAACAGCAAGTGGAAAAACTACCCTTGCTGATCTAATATTACGTTTGTACGAGACTACCGAAGGCAGCATCAAAATAGACGGCAATGAACTCCGTACCATGGACATCAACCACTTAAGAGATCGCATTGGGTATGTATCTCAAGATGTATTTTTATTCTCCGATACGGTGAGTAATAACATACGTTTTGGCAATGATAATGTAGATGATGAAACCGTAAAACGATATGCTCATTATGCTTCAGTGAAACAGGATATAGAAGGTTTGCCACAGGGCTTTGAAACCCGTGTAGGTGAGAGAGGTGTAACTTTATCTGGAGGCCAAAAACAAAGAATATCTATTGCCAGAGCACTGATCAAAGATCCAGACATCGTAATATTAGATGATTGCCTATCTGCGGTGGATACCAAAACGGAGCAACATATCTTATCTTATCTCAATGATGAACTCCAGGACAAGACGAGTATTATCATCACACATAGAATTCATAATCTGCTAGACTTTGATCAGATAATAGTTTTAGATGAGGGATCTATCGCAGAACAAGGTACACACGAAGAGCTCATGGCATTGGATGGATATTATGCCGAACTGCAGGAAGCAAATGCTATAGAGGATTGACAAAATCCCAATAATCTCTTCAGCAATCATATTCTATAGGTGTTAACTTTACACTATCTTATTTTAAATAATCTTGACGATATTTTTTACTAAGATTCTCTAGTTTTGATAGGAATAGTTATTTTAGCAACAGATTTTTTAAAAACAATTCAAATCATTCCATCATTAAATGTAAACAGAAGTGGAAAATCACAACAAAGAAAGTGTCTATAGCACAAAAGTGAGAGCAGGAAAGAGGAGAACCTACTTTTTTGATGTACGTCAGACTAAAAGAGATGATTACTATATTACTCTTACGGAAAGTACTAAAAGGTATGAAGGTGAAGGCTATGATCGTCACAAAATTTTCTTGTATAAAGAAGATTTCAATAGATTTCAAAAGCATCTAAGTGATACTATTGATCATGTAAAAACAGAGCTTCTACCTGACTTTGATTATGAGCAATACGAAAGAAGACAAGCTGAATGGGAGGCTTCACTTGATGAGAATGGTAACCCTCCACCAAGACCAGAAGTAGCTGAAACAAAAGGTGCTGAAGAAGCTCCAGCTGTAGAAGAAGCACCCTCAACAGATGAACCATCAGCTACAGATAGCGAAGAAGATATGAGTTGGTAAATCTCAAAATTCAATACATAAGATTTATATCAAAGAGTAAATGGCATTAGCTGTTTACTCTTTTTTAATTATTGATGAACTAGAATATGGGTTTCTTTTTGGACGTACTGATTTAAAACAATATAGCACTCTATTCAAATAATTTTTATAGCTCTAAATGTCGTAT
>TARA_B110000483_G_scaffold21668_1_pt1 | contig 11033 bp, 9 predicted proteins | sample TARA_B110000483 | Tara Oceans TARA_B110000483 (sample SAMEA4398176) | marine metagenome | biome: Polar Biome; feature: [SRF] surface water layer (ENVO:00010504); material: water (ENVO:00002006), including particulate matter (ENVO:01000060) such as... | depth 5 m
TAGGCAGAATAAAAGTCAAATCCTTTCGACTTTTGGTCCCAGGTAAAGGATTCGCCACTGTCTTTTTCTCCGATCAATCCCAAGTCAAATCGAGTACTATTTTTTAATTTTAATTTAAAAAAAACATGAGCGTTACGGCCTTTATATAAGGAGGAATCTTGGTAACCCTTGGCTTTTTGAAGGGGTTGGGTCTGGCGTAATAAAAGTGAATTTTGGTGTAAGGGTACTGAAACTGCGGGGTTATTTCCTTTTATGGAGATGAAAGGGAGTAACTGTTTTATATCCAGTGCATCGAGTTCGGGTACGGCTTGTAACTCGTATAAATTGTAAAATGGCCCTTGTGCTGCGCGGTATCTTAAAAGGGCACGAATCTGATGGCTCTCCAAAAAAGGTAATGAGGAGAGTTCATTTTCAGTCACCTGGTTGAGGTCGAAGGGCTCTTCCATGAGATGAATGAGTTGCTGATAGAGATCGTCGTAGTTCACCTCTATATTTTCAGTTTGAGATAAATTGATGAGTATTTGATCCACATCAAGTACCCGATGGGTTTGAGCAGATACAGGCAGCCGGATGAGCATCCCTAACATCACTAGACCTAATTTGTGCGTCAATTTCATCGAAAGCCTATAGAAAATTCGTGAATAGATCCTAAGTTAGGTTGCTCAGTGAAGGCATAATCCAATGAAAAGGATTGAATCAGTAGGCCTATACCTACTGAAAACGACTGGAGTTTGGTATTAAAACCCGTTCGGAAAAGAAGCTGTTTGACGACTTCGTATTCTAAGCCAAATTTAAATAAGTGATCGGTGAGTGTAGATTGTTCTGCTTCTGTATTCAGTTTAAGGCCAGTAATGGGATGATAAGAGATGCCTAGTTTTAAAATCATTGGAATTGAGGTCGTAACTTCTCGATACCATAAGGTATTGGCATTACTGATGGACATACCTAACAGAAGGGTGGGCGTGAGGTTGGCCAAACCTCCCAAATCAAACAAAATATAATGCTTGTTGGGTTGGGTGTCTACATGAAACTGGTTGATAATTAGAGATCCAGCCAATGAGAATCTCTGTATTCTATTGCCTATCCCTATGCGTAATTGTTGTTCATTGTAAAAGGGATCTCCAAATTTCAATAGGGCCGCACCTAAATTGTATTTTTCGGAATGATGTACATAGCCTGCTGCGAGCGTTTGAAAAACAGAGAGGCCCAACGGCCGCTTGTAGCCCAAAAAATAATGAGACTGCTCCATACTGCCCAAGGCACCTATATTATTGAACATAGACCATCCGTCACTCAAGGTGAGGGAGGCTCCTGACATCCCCCCGCTGCGCGCACCCATATTGGGGTTGGCTATTTGTCCGATACTCAGGGTGGTGATGAATAACAGGATACCGCTAAATGAAAATTTATTAATCATATTCAGTGCATTTGGTACAACTAGATCTGCTCAGAGTTATTAAGTAGATCATTCATGAGAAATTAATTTTATTGTTGGTATAATGCAATTACTTTTAAGTGAGCGATGGTTTTAAGGTTACCAATATTGATATTAATGTGGTCAGTTACTTTAACAGTCGCTGCTCAGGATACCACTTATTATCAGGATTCTGGTGAAATGAAATCCATAGGCATGAGTATTGATGATCAGAGAGTGGGTGACTGGAATTTCTATTATGCCAGTGGCGTCCTGAGTGCACAACTCGTTTATAGTGAAGGTAGTTTAGATGGAAAGCAGCAGTATTATTATCCCAATGAATCTTTGCAAGCCATTGAAATTTGGGACGAAGATGTTTTACGAGATTCTGCGTTTTATTATCATGAAACAGGAGTCTTAGAGAAGAAAGGACTTTATCTCAACAATCTGTATGAAGGAAAATGGCAATTCTATCATCCCAATGGGCGTTTGAAAAGAAGGGGTAATTACAATCAAGGGACGCCTGTGGGCCATTGGCAATTTTTTTATGAACAGGGAGATTTATGGCAAGAGGGGGTATTGGTCTCTGGATTGGAGTCAGGACCGTGGCAATACTACGATGATTTAGGTCATCTTCAGTACGTGGGTGAATATGAGCAGGGGAGACAAATAGGGATTTGGTATAAATACAATAGGCAGGGTAAAAAGAAAATATGGAAGCAATTTGACTAAAGATCAGCCTTTATTTTGAGGGCAAAATTACGTTTATTTTCGGAGTTATAGGAATATTCCAGACGCAAGACCAGGTCATATATCGCAATTAGGTCCAAACCTATTCCAAAACTGTAAAGTAATTTATTGGTCAGTCGACTACTGACTTCGTAGTTGGGATAATTATCTACCCAAGCAAAGTCAGCAAAGAATTTGAGGTAAGCGGCCATTCTAAATTGAGCAAATTGGGCTATGGGCATGATGTTTCGGATGTCTTTCGACCGGTCAAAAATCTTTTTTCTTAATGTGTTCTTTTGAAGTAAAAATCTAGAGCCTTCGATTAAGTCCAATTCAAAACCCCGAGCTAGGACTTCATTGTAACCGAGTCCTTGATAGTTGTAATAAGGTTGCTCCGCAGGGAAGGTGTGGAGTCCCATGATGCCATTGGCCAAAAAAAAGTCATTGCTTAGAGGGGTGTATTTATTATATTTAAAATTGAAAGAGGAAATATTAAATTTTTCTTTACTTCCGATCCCTTCATTCTGAATTTTTACTTTAAAAAGGCTGCCACTAGTCGCGAATTGCTTATTGTTTCTTTGGTCGTGAATAAATTCATAGCTAAGACTGAGGTATTGTTGTTGTTCATTGCCATTAAAATGATAGTTAGGGTTTAATGAAATAATTGTGTCCGAGACTTTGCTGTTTTTATAGCTTATATTAATATAATGATAGTTGTATAACGAGGGTCTGAAAGAATGTATAATTGATGTTATGTGTTCATTTCTATTAATTTCATCAGAATTAAAGAAAATGGGAATATGATCTTCGGTAATGAAGGGAACATTATTACTTTCTTTATAGGAATGCAGGAATCGGAGTCCATATCTTTGAGATTGATCAATATAAGGGATTAGATAATCAAAATAGAGCATTTTCTCGAAACCTAGCTGCCCTCTAAGTTTCAATGTTTGATTTTGGCCGTTAAGATTGTATTTGGTTAATTTTAAACCATAATTAAATCGATTTGCATCACCTTCTCTGTTGATCACCCAATCCATCAAATTTCTATCAGCAATACCAATCAATGGTGCCGGCCAGAAATACCAACGTTCATCAACTTTCACAAAAACATTGACCGTTGATTTCTCAGGATCTTCTAAAATCTCAATAGAGACGGCATTAAACAAATTAGTGTTGAGGATATTTATTTTATCTATCGCAATACTTTTTTTGATGTCATCTCGTGAGCCATAAGTTCCCTTCTTTAAACTCATTTCTCTTAAAATTATTTTTTCTTTGGTTTTTTTATTTCCTAAAATGTAGATTTCATCGATTCTTATGGGTTGATTATCACCCGGAAGAGCAGATTCATTTTGAGCTTTCAAGAGTGGGATTGAAAGGATAAAAACAAAAACAAGTAAATAGAGATTGTTATTCAAGCTGATGTGTTCTAGCGAAGAGTCTATCCAATTAAGAACGCAAACAGAACTAAAAATATTGGTTAGACCAAATCAATTATCTAGTATTGTGTCATGAAAATGCTTTTTCGCAAGTTGTTGACCCTGCCTATTGTTATCTATCAACTCAGCATTTCTCCATTTTTACCAAGCTCCTGTAGGTTTACCCCAACATGTTCTCATTATGCCAAAGAGGCCGTTATAAAGCACGGAGCATTCAAAGGCTTATATTTGACAGCACGCAGATTTTCTAAATGCCATCCTTGGGGCCGGAGTGGATATGATCCCGTTCCTTGAGTTATATTTTTTCCAGCTCATCCAATTCTTCTTTGAATCCACTGGATAAGATGGGGAATCGGCACCAAGTCCTTGGATCTACATTAAAGGCATCCATGTGAAAGCTTGGGGCAAGCCGTTCTCTTTTCCATTGATTAATAGACCAAAGTCTAAAAAATTTTTTGATCCAACTCTTAATATCTGTCCCGTATTGGGGCTTCATTTTTTCGTAGATCATGGTGGGAGGATATTTATGTTGTATCGCCCATCGCTCAATCTCTACTAAAACTTGGTAAGGCATGAGATCCGTTTCATCTTCTTGTTTTTTATTCAGAGGCCTTAGTTCTGCCGTCGGGACAAGGTTATTTACCGGCTGTAATCCAGAATATTTCAAGGTATTTTCGGCATATTTTAGCCACTCCAGGATAAAATACTTATCTATAGCAGCAATGGGTGAGATACTTCCGCTGGTATCTCCGTCCATAGTCGTATAACCCACATCGCCTTCACTTCTATTGGAGGTGGTTAGTAATAGGGAATGATTGATGTTCGCCAACATCCAAATGATGGGAGATCTGCTCCGGGCTTGAATGTTTTGGAGGGTAATGTCGTCTTGATCCCAAGTAAGTTTCCTCCCAATGGCGTGTTCAATGGTATCGCAATATCCTTTTATCTGGTCATCAATGTTCCACTCATAATGGGTAGAACCTATGAATTCAGCTAATTTCCGTGCTGAAGCTGCAGTTTCGGTAGACGAATTTTGGGTACCTTGATAGGCGGTAACCATCAGTGAAGCCATTATTTCGGAAGCATTTTTTAAGGCGGCTGGTAGCTTTAATCTTTTTCTTACCGTTGCAATTCCTAATTCTTTAATAGCCAAGTCCACCATCCTACGTACCATGATAGCAATAGTGCTCGAATCAGCCCCCCCACTCAAGGAGAGTACAAACCCTTTGCTTTTGCTTTTTATCAAGTAATCAAAAAGTGCTAAAGGCAGTGCTTGACTCATTTCTTCGAGTTTACCCGTATAATCTTTCTTGAGGTTTGTGATAGAGGTTTGGCCATCAAAGTCTACATCGCAATAAAGTATGTTGAAGGGCTTGAAGGAAAATCTTGTATTATGACCAATTAAACTTCCTTTTTGAGCAATTAAAATATCCCCGTCATAGATCATCCTACCCGCTTCATTTCCAAGAAGATTGGTATATAGGTAGGTGCAGTTGAATTTTTTAGAACTAGAAATGACCAGCTGTTGTCTGTATTTTTCTTTTTCGAAAGCAAAATGACTGGCGCTTGGGTTAAGTATGAGTTCAATCCCTTGGGTTGCTAAATGATTGGCGGGACGATCTTCTTGCCAAGCATCTTCACAAATTTCAAATCCAATTTTTATATTTTTTATCTCTAAGAAAATGGCACCGATCTGAACGGGCTGATGGGCAATGTTTACGGTTTCTATTTTATCGTAGGGCCAAGAGCTAAACCATCTTTTTTCATAGTGAATTCCGTCATTGGCTAAATTATGTTTAGCATAAACACCTAAAATTTTCTCATCTTCAATAATCGCAATACAGTTATAGATTTGACCTTCAAATCGAACAGGCAAACCCAGACAGGTAGTGAGACCAGAGGTGAAAGGGAGGAGTTCAATCAATTTGGCCTGTGCAGTTTCACAAAGCCAAGTACTTAAAAACATGTCCTCACAGCCATATCCTGTAATACAAAGTTCAGGAAGACACAACAGCTCAATATTATTTTCTTGAGCTTCTTGAAAGACCTTTTTAATGTTTTTCAAATTATGATCCCAATCCATTGGAATTTGGTTGAGGCATGCACCTCCGATACGCAAAATTTTACTCATCGATTTGCTCGTCCAATACTTCTAAAGTCCTTCTCGCAGCATCTTGTGCTGCCTTTTTTTTACTTAACCCGTAACCAATTTCGTAAAATTGTTCGTCAATGACTACTTGTGTGGTAAATTGTTTTTTCTTAATTGAGTCGTCTAAATCTAGTGCCTTAAAGGAGACTTTCTTATTCTCTTTTTGTGCCCATTCAATCAGTTTGCTTTTATGATTGGTGGTGGTGTTTATTAGTTCATCTAAATCATAATGAGCAAGTATGATTTTTTCAATGATAAATTTTCGGCATTTAGAAAATCCTTTATCTTTATAAACGGCTCCAATTAATGCTTCCAAAGAATCACCAAAAATTGATTTTGGAATGACCGCGTACTGATTTCTATGATATTTAATCAGTTGGTTCAGACCTATTTTTCTTGAAAGTAGATTGAGGGATTCTCTATTGACGATTTTTGATCTGATTTCAGTAAGAAACCCTTCTTCTTTAAAGGGAAACTGGGTGAACAGATAGTCCGCAACGACCATGCCCAGCACGGCATCTCCTAGATATTCTAATCGTTCATTGGACTCTTTGATTCCGTGGGTATTTACCGCGGCAGCACTGCTGTGGTTTACCGCTAATTTGTAGAGGTCAACATTGTAAACACGTTGGCCGGTGATGGATTGGATCGCGTTTAAAAAAACACGGTCTTCTTTTGAAAAAAATAGTTGAAGTAGGCTTGCTGTATTTTGAAAAAGCACTAAGCTTTAAATTTCCCTAAAATAAGTGAGGTATTATGACCTCCAAACCCAAAGGTATTACTCATGACAAGATCAACATTCCTTTTCTGAGCCTTCTCAAAGGTTAGGTTCAGCTGGGCATCGATGTCAGGATCATCTGTAAAATGATTGATCGTAGGGGGGATGACTCCTTTTTCAATGGCCATGAGGCAGGCAATGGCTTCAATGGCCCCTGCCGCTCCCAAAAGATGTCCCGTCATGGACTTCGTAGAGCTGATGTTTAAGTTGTAGGCATGGTCGCCGTAAACCCTTTGAATCGCTTTGATTTCTCCCGCATCTCCCAGAGGAGTGGAAGTGCCATGTGTATTTACGTAATCTATTTCGCTTCCATTTAATCCAGCTTCATCCAAGGCATATTGCATAACTTTGGTAATGCCTGTCCCTTCAGGATGAGGTGCCGTTATATGATAAGCATCTGCAGACATACCGCCTCCTAAAACTTCAGCGTAGATTTTTGCACCCCTTGCTTTTGCATGTTCTAATTCTTCAAGCATGAGAGCGCCAGCTCCTTCGCCCAACACAAAACCATCACGGTCCTTGTCATAAGGGCGTGAAGCGGTTAATGGATCATCATTGCGCTCCGAAAGTGCTTTCATCGCATTGAAACCTCCCATGGACGCAACTTGTACGCCAGCTTCTGATCCACCAGTTAACATCATTTTGGATTTCCCCAATCGGATGTAGGTGAAGCTATCGTAGATGGCATGGTTCGAGGAAGCACATGCAGATACCGTAGCATAATTTGGGCCTCTGAATCCATATTTTATAGAGAGCAACCCCGGGGTAATGTCAATAATCATTTTGGGAATGAAAAAGGGGTTAAATCTAGGGGTCCCGTCTCCAAGTGCATAAGCAATAGCTTCGTCCTGGAATGTTTTTAACCCACCGATTCCAGATCCCCAAATGACACCTACCGAATCTTTATCTAACGTATCTAGGTTGATGCCACAATCTTTAACAGCCTCTTCACCGACCACCATACCAAACTGGGTATTAGGATCCATTTTTCTGACCTCTTTCCGATTCAAGTGGTCTAGGATGTCAAAGTTCTTTAGTTCACAAGCGAACTTTGTTCTAAATTTTTCGGGATCGAAACGTGTGATGGGACCAGCGCCATTAAGACCTTTTTCCAAATTGGACCAATAATCATCTTTATTATTGCCAATGGGTGTTAAGGCGCCAACCCCTGTTATCACTACACGTTTTAATTCCATCTGTTTTATTGAACTGAACTTATTTAACGTTTTCTTCCAAATAAGTTATTGCCTGACCTACCGTACCTATGTTTTCGGCTTGATCGTCGGGTATAGAAATGTTGAATTCTTTTTCAAATTCCATAATTAATTCTACTGTATCAAGAGAGTCGGCTCCTAGATCATTAGTGAAGCTAGCTTCGGTAGTTACCTCAGGTTCCTCAACACCTAATTTATCGATAATGATCGCCGTTACTTTTTGAGCAATTTCTGACATTTTTTTAATGTTTAATTTAAAATCTTTGCAAAGAAATACATATCCGAGGTAAATTCAAACTCTTTGATTTATCCATATGCTTAGGATTACATTTTATTTTTATTTTTAATTGTTTTTTTTAGACTAAAATTATAAATGGATAAGTTTAAGTCTTGATTTTTTTAAATCAAAATTTGACTTTTAATATAACATGAATGAAAAAAAATAAGCTGATCGTTCATCAGGATTATAGTTTTACATTGCTTGGCATCGTAGCAAGCATCAAAGAATATAGTCTTGCTTGGCATTTAAATCAAAGTGATATTTTTCATTTTGTTAAAGCAGCAGATCTTCGCATTAGCTTTAATAATGACTCAGAAATGATCATTTCAAACTATGTTTGTAAATCTGAACAGCATACTTACACGCTTTTTAAGAATCGATTAATCATTTCTTCTTTTGAGGGCAGTATGTTGTTGCCTGAACTAAGCCAATTTGATTATTTTCTTAAATTAGAATCAAAAATTGATCATTTTGATTTGGATGTACTTGTAGATAATTTGCGAGTGATTGATAAAATTGATTACTTAGCACGATTGGATATTAATAAAATAAAAAATAGAGAGAATGTCTTACACTGATAAAAATCAAATTCTTGGGGTACACCAAAAAGCAAAAATCATAGCGACTGTGGGTCCCGCATCTATGGAAAAGGAAATATTGATCGAGTTAATCAAGGCAGGGGCAGATGTTTTCAGGTTGAACTTCTCTCATGGTACCCATCAGGATCATCAACAAACCATTGATATGGTGCGTGAGATCAATGCAGAATTAGGCACACATATTGCATTATTGCAAGATCTTCAAGGGCCTAAAATTCGTGTAGATCAAGTTGAAAATGGAGGTGTTGAAATTATTGAAGGGCAGACCTTAATCATTACTACTGATGATATGCTCGGCACTAAAGATAAAGTAAGCACATCGTATAAATTACTTGCCAAGGATGTCAATATAGGTGATTCTATACTTATAGATGATGGGAACTTGGAAGTAAAGGTCACCTCAGTACAGGGAGAAGATGTCCATACTGAAGTGATTTATGGAGGTATATTGAAGTCTAGAAAAGGAATTAACCTGCCTAATACGGTAGTTTCAGCCCCTTCATTGACGGAGAAAGATCATGCGGATCTTGAATATGGTTTGGGGCAAAATTTAGACTGGGTGGCTTTGTCTTTTGTAAGAAAAGCCAGTGATATCACAGAGCTTCGCAAGATGATGGAAGATGCTGGGAGTCGTACTAAAATCATTGCCAAAGTTGAAAAGCCTGAAGCCTTGGAAAACATTGATGAAATTATAGCTGCAACAGATGGCGTCATGGTGGCCAGAGGTGATTTAGGAGTGGAAATCCCCGGTGAACAGGTACCTATTTGGCAAAAAAAGATTATTGAGAAATGTAACCAATCAGGCAAGCCTGTCATCGTGGCGACTCAGATGATGGAAAGCATGGTTGATAATCCTAGACCGACAAGAGCAGAAACAAATGATGTGGCTAATGCGATACTCGACGGAACAGACGCGGTCATGCTCTCGGCGGAGTCTGCTTCTGGTAAATATCCGGTTGAAGCCGTGCGGGCGATGGCCAATACGATAGCAAATATCGAGCATGCCGGAAGTGCTTTTTACAATAAAACGAATGACTTTGATAATTCTGTGGAAGGCTCTCAGCTCAGTGATATGTTGATTAAATCGGCTTGCGCTTTGGTTGAAAATAGTGATGCAAAAGCAATGGTAGCGATGAGTAAATCTGGATACAGTGGGTATAGGGTAGCGATGTACAGGCCAAATTGCCCTATATTTTTGGTAACCAACAATAAGGCACTACTTACCCAAATGAATTTGGTTTGGGGGGTCAAGGGGCTTTTTTACGATAAAGAAACTTCTATCAATGATACCCTTAGTGACATTGAGGCTATTCTGTTAGAAAAAGGCTTAATGGTCAAAGGAGATATTTACATTACTACCTCTTCTATGCCCAAACATTGGGATGGACATGCCAATATGATTAAAATCAAAGAGATTTAAAGTTTGGGCTGAACCAAGAGTACTTTTTCCTTCATGACGGCTACTTGTCCCGGCAGGCTTCCTTTAATTTTTCTGACATATTTTCTTTCTGTGTAAATGACGGGTGCCATGTTTTCTGTTTTGCGTTTGGAAAAATAGGCTGCAAGTTCGGCAGCCCGCTCTATTACAGGTTTTGGAATAACTAGAATACCTTGTTTTTTTATAACTACATGCGAGCCGGGGGCATCTTTGACATGGAGCCATAGGTCGTCTTTTTTGGCATAGTCAAAGGTTAAAATATCATTGGATTTATTATTTCTACCTACATAAATGCTGTAATCAGTCATTGAAAAAGTATTGAAAGGAAGGTCCTTGGCGGGCGCATCCGAAGGGGTTATTTTGATTAAGCGTTGGAGCGCTTTCCAGTCCTTGGTGAGTTCAATTGCCTCTATTTTCTGATCGAGTTGTTGGATGACTTTTTTCTTGGCTGCTATGTTTTCTGTGATATTGTTGATTTCAAGCTTTTGATTTTTAGACTTTCTATAAAGTATTTCGGCATTTTTTTGAGGAGAAATTTGTGGTTTTAATTTGATGGTTATATAGGCGGTCTCATGATAAAGGTCTTTGACTTCTATTTGGGCATCATTTGGATTGATATTATGTAGATTGGCCATTATGATGTGGGCGATTTCTTCAAGGCTTCTTCGGTCCCTCAAATGGGAAATTTTTGCTTCACTCTTTTTTATATAATTAGCAGCTTGTTTTCTTTTTTTGTTGAGGTCGCGTGTGAGTTCATCTTTCTTCTGTTGAGTCAAATATTTTTGGGTAAATATTTTGTAGAGTTCATTACAAGCGATGATGGGATCATCGGTTTTGAAGCAATGAGTTTTGGTATCAAATAGGCTGATCTTGGGTAGGCCCTGATCTGAAACAAATAGTTGCGCAGTATTTAGGGATGCAATAAAAGCAGGAATAAATGTTTTTTTCTCATTAAAATCCAGCTGCTCGTATTGCGTGCTGTTTTTAAGG
>TARA_B110000483_G_scaffold56616_1_pt1 | contig 11030 bp, 8 predicted proteins | sample TARA_B110000483 | Tara Oceans TARA_B110000483 (sample SAMEA4398176) | marine metagenome | biome: Polar Biome; feature: [SRF] surface water layer (ENVO:00010504); material: water (ENVO:00002006), including particulate matter (ENVO:01000060) such as... | depth 5 m
CCATGATAATTTGTTTTGCCCACGCTGGTGTATCTGGATTTTTCCATGCATAATACATCAAAAATACTGAATAAGCCAACGATTGACTGAGGTTATTCGCTTTGGATTGGATGTATTGTAGTGTTGATTTCAGATTTATCATAAGTACAAAATGTCTTATCTATTCACATTAACATCAAAATCGTTGCAGCGAGTTCGTTTTAAAAGTAATCCTTTATGTGTAAGCGACTAAAATGGGTATATACTCTATGTGTAGCCACAAATAGTCATCAATATTCATATTTTTACATATAGTCAATCAAGAATAAAAATATACCTTATAGAAAATCTCGATTTTCCATCCTACAAACACCATATGAGAGTATATCTAATCATCATAGCATCCATCTTTTTCAGCCTATCTATTTCTGCTCAAATTGAGATATGTAATAACTCAATAGATGATGACGGCGATGGTCTGATAGATATACAAGATTCTGATTGCGATTGTGACCAAATACTTCCTTCAGGATTGATCCCTAATGAATCTTTTGAGATCATGGAGTGCTGTCCCACCGGTGAGGCGGACTTTCAATGTGCTACTAGCTGGCAGCAAGCGGCTCCCACCTCAGACTATTTTCATACTTGCGGCATAACATATCCAACTTGGATTAGTCCTACGCAGCAGCCTCCGCAACCACTTCCTGATGGACAAGGTTATGTAGGATTTAGAGATGGAAAGAGACCTGGTCGCCCTGATTACAAGGAATATGTAGGTGCTTGTCTTACGGATGAAATGGAAGTAGGAAAAGTTTATACATTAGATTTTTTCTTAGGTTTTCCACTCAGCAGTAACAGTATTAATATGACTATCTATGCCACTACAGAGTGTAATAATCTTCCTTTTACTACAAATTTTGATACTGGCTGCCCTACTAGCAATCCTGGGTGGGACCAACTTGATGCTCAATTTATTCAAGGTGATAACGAGTGGCTTAATGTAACATTTGATCTCTTTGCAGATAAACCATATACGGCAATCATATTAGGTCCAGGCTGTGGAGCAAATTTAAATTATGAAAATGATCCATACTTTTTTGTTGATCGACTTAATCTTGTAGAAAAAGTAGAAGAAGGACTTCCATTTACTAATATTGAAGGTTCACTATGTGAAGAAGAAATCACCCTTCAATTAGATCTAGGTGACGAATTTGGTTATCAATGGTATATGGATGGAATCGCAATACTCGGAGAAGAGTCTAATACGATTACATTAGCTGTACAGGCATTTAATGTAGGCACATACTCCGTGGTAATCATTACACCTGTTGGTTGTGTATTGAGTGAAGAACTAGAACTAACCCTCCCTATATTATTTGGAGAAGAAGAAGCAACAATTTGCGAAGGTGAAACATATTCAATTGCCGGTGATATACTAACTGACGCTGGTGAATATCTCTATACATACGAATCCATACAAGGTTGTGATAGTATAGTAACTTTAAATCTAAATGTATTGGAGGCAAGTCAGACTTCATTAACGCCAACTATCTGCGAGGGAGAGTTTATAATCATCAACGGTGAAACACTTACGCTATCTGGCAACTACTTCTATACATTCGACTCAGCTATTAATAACTGTGATAGTATAGTAACTGTCGTATTGACTGTTTTAGAATCTGCCACCAGAACTGAGTTTTTCTCGATTTGTGAAGGAGATCCTTTTATGTTTGAAGGTACAGATTTGACAACCACTGGTACCTATCCATTTTTCTATACTCAAGCTAATGGGTGCGATAGTACATTTATTATAGATTTAACCGTAAGGGAAAACTATACACAAGATGCTTTTGCATCGATTTGCTCAGGAGAAGTATACCCATTTGGAACGCAAACACTTACTGATGCTGGTACATATACCGGTGGACTTACGTCGATATATGGATGTGATAGTAGTGTTGTACTTACTCTAGATGTAGAGGAGGCAACTTTCTCACAAATAGAAGCGACAATCTGCGAAGGCGAATTTTACGACTTAGAAGGTACCGTATATAGGAATGCAGGATCTTATCAGGCGGTTACTAGCAATGTCAATAATTGTGATAGTACAATCTTTCTTGATCTGGAGACCATATCATGGAATGATGGTGTAGAACTACCTTTGGATACTGTCATCAATCTCGGTTCCGATATCATAATTATACCTGTATATGTGGCACCAGATTTTTTACAGACGGTCTGGTTAGACGAAGCTGGAGAAGTACTATCAAACGACCCTACCCTTTTGCTGACAGGAGTAACGCAGGATCAAGAAATAACAATGACCGCAGTGGACGAATATGGTTGTGTAGACAAAGACAATATTGTCATACGAGTAGATCGAAATATTGGAATCTACACGCCTAATATATTTAGCCCAAACGGAGATGTATCAAATGACTATTTCCGCTCTACCGTAAATGAATCTATAGGCTCTCTTAAGGAAATCAATATTTTTGATCGCTGGGGTAATTTAGTGTATCATAGAGAAAACCTTACTGATCTTAGCGTATGGCAAGGGTGGGATGGCAAGTTTAATGGTAAGGATGCCGTATCTGGTGTATATGTTTACATATCCACTTTCTTGGCTCTCGATGGTAAAGAAGAGAACGTATCTGGTGATATTACATTAATTAGATAGACATTAAATGAAAACTAATTTGGTTCAACATATAAAATTCATTGTATCTATTCTCATATTAATGATGAGCCTAAGCATATACGGCCAAGAGATCTGTAATAATGCTATCGATGATGATGGAGATGGACTTATAGACCTAAACGATGAGGAAGATTGTGACTGTCCCTCTTCGATACCATCTGGATTGATTCCTAATCCATCATTTGAAGATATGGTTTGTTGTCCAACTGAAAAAGAGGAATTAGAATGTGCAGTATCTTGGATTCAAGCTTCAGAAGCTACTTCGGATTATTTACATCTATGTGGTATAACTGTACATCCTAATGTAAACAAAACAGTACCCCTACCTATCCCAGATGGAGAAGGATACATCGGGTTTAGAGATGGTATTGCATCCTTTAGCACCTCTTACAAAGAATATGTTGGAGCATGTCTTAATGCGACAATGGAAGTTGGTAAGGAATATAGATTGGATTTTTTTTTAGGCTTTGCTCCCGAATTAAATCAAACCATAGATATAACAATATATGGTACTACAGAATGTAGCAATATCCCATTTGGAAATGGCGATGATCTTTTTGGTTGCCCTACGAATGGGCCTGGATGGGACCAACTGGGTCAGCAAGTTGTTTCTGGTCAAGGAGAATGGAAAAATATTATTTTTGATATCATCGCAGACAAACCATACAACGTAATAGTCATCGGTCCAGGATGTGATGTAAATAATAATTCTGGCAGCTCTCCGTATTTTTTTGTAGACAGACTTGCCCTCGCAGAGTTAGCTGACTTTGATATACCATTTGCAGATATAATAGGCGATCTATGTCAAGAAGGTCTTACAATAGTAGCAGAAGATGATGAAGACTATGGTTACCAATGGTTTAAAGATGGAGTAGCACTTATAGGTGAAACAAATATCAGTCTAGACCTCGCGGTAGACGTAGCAAACGAAGGTTTCTATGAAGTATTGATTACTACTTCTGATGGGTGCTTTAATAGTGAAGAGTTTGAATTATTTGTTCCTGTATTTGAAACTAACCTAGAAGGTAGTATCTGTGAAGGTGAAACTTACAACATTGCGGGTAATGAGATATCAGCTACTGGATCATATTCTTTCCCCTTGACATCAACCTTAGGGTGTGATAGTATTGTCTTTCTAGATCTCGAAGTATTAATAGCAGGTACCAATTTTTTAACACCTCAGATCTGTGAAGGTGAAGTATATAATTATGCTGGACAGAGTTTTACAGAGGCAGGATTTTATTCTCTTAATACTCCTGGACCAAATGATTGCGATAGTTTGATATCTATAGATCTCACTGTCACTCCTAAATACAACCTAAATTACCCAATTAGTATCTGTCAAGGACAAACTATACAAGAAGGAACAGATATATTAAGTACAACAGGGGACTATACATTTAACTACTATACGGTAACGGGTTGTGATAGTATAGTTACTATCAATCTGATTGTAAACGACGTCTATGAAGACTTAACCTTCGCAACTATATGCGAAGGTGAGTCTTATCAACTCGGATCTCAATTATTAACTGCAGCAGGTACATATGGAGAAGTACTCTCGAGTATAGCAGGATGTGATAGTAGTGTACTACTTACTCTGGAGGTAGAGAATATTACGACGGCTTTTGATAATAAAACAATCTGTCTAGGTGAAAATTATCCATTAGGAACTGATACGTTTAATACTGAAGGTAGTTATCTAGTTACCTTACAAAATGTAGCTGGTTGTGATAGCTTGATCTCATTAAATCTTAGTGTCGTGGAATGGAATGATGGCATATTGCTACCTGATTATGTCACAGTAAATTTGGGTGATCCAATATCGATAAGTCCTTCATACATAGCTCCAGGTTTAATACAGATCGTATGGACAGATTCAGCAGGAACTGTAATATCTAATGAAGATATTCTCAATATAGATCAGGTAATAAATATTCAAAATATTACTTTAACAGGATTGGATCAATATGGCTGTATAGATATGGATGAAATAGAAATCAGAGTAAATAGAAATATCGGAATATACACTCCTAATATATTTAGCCCCAATGGTGATGGCAATAATGATTACTTCCGTCCAGAGATCAATCAATCTTTAGCGGCACTCAAAGAAATGATGATATATGATAGGTGGGGTAACTTAGTCTATTCTGTAGAATCAATTGCTGATCTCAGTACGTGGCAAGGATGGGATGGCAAGATTAATGGATTAGATGCCATTACTGGAGTATATGTTTACATTACTACTTACGTGGCACTGGATAGTGAAGAAGAGACAATATCTGGAGACGTTACTATTGTTAGATAGAGAAAAATCACTTACAATGACTCGAGGTCTGTCATGTAGAATTACCTCAACACTAACTTTCTTTTTCTAATAGGTCTTTGCTTAGTTTCTTGTTGGCTTTGGCACCAAGTTGTTTGATTTTTTCTGCTCTTTGTACTAGATTTCCTTTACCAATTGATAATTTATTCATAGCATCATCGTATGTATTTCTTAGTTGATTGAGTCGATTATCTATCTTTCCCATGTCTTCAGTAAATGCATGAAATTTATCGTACATTCTTCCTGCTTGGACTGCTATATCTAATGCATATTTCTGTTGCTTATCGTTACGCCACATGGTCTCTACAGTTTTCAATGTAGCTAACAATGTACTTGGTGTGACGATCACTACATGCTTATCAAACGCATATTGATAAATACTATTATCTACTTTGACCGTAGCTGCGAATGCCGTCTCTATGGGTACAAACATCAATACAAAATCTGGACTCTCTATCTGATACAATTCGTGATATCGCTTACTAGCTAATCCATCGACATGAGATCTAATAGATAGCGCATGTGCTTTTAGAGCCGCTTTCTCAAAATCAGAATCTTCGGCATTGACATATTGTTCGTAAGCCTTGAGTGACACTTTAGAGTCGATGACATATACTTTATCGTCTGGTGTCTTAATTAGCATATCTGGCATCAGTCGCTTTCCGTACTCATCTGTAAATGATTGTTGAGTAAAATATTCCCGATCTTTCTCAAGACCTGATTTTTGAAGGATATTTTCCAAGATCAGTTCTCCCCAATTGCCCTGCATTTTATTATCACCTTTAAGCGCTTTAGTTAGGTTAGTAGTCTCTAAGGTCATACGCTCATTGAGATGAGCAAGTGCTATGATCTGCTCTTTGAGCGATGAATGCCTTGCTATATCTTCTTTTGTATTTTGCTCTATTCTATTTTCGAATGTCTTAATACGTTCCTTCAATGGATCAAGCATTTCTTTGATGCTGCGATTATGATCATGTTCCATTTTGGCTGATTTCTCATCAAGTACTTTACTTGCCAATAACTGAAATTGTTCATTAGATCTTGAAGTATCATTGCGATATTGCTCCATTTGTTCTTGGAGAAATGAATGTTGAGATTCTAAAGAAGCAATGTCTATTTTAAGATCGTGTAGTTGATTTGTATCATATTGGTGGGCTAATACACTAGCATTAAGTTCTTGACTAACTCGTTGTTCGTTAGACTTAGCGATAGATAGATCTTTCAGAGTATACTGATAACGTAGCCAAAGTAGTATTAACACAAAAAATAGAGTAACCAAAATGATGATTGCAGATATAGAAAATTTCATAGAAGTATTATTGCTAGGAAGACGCAATATACACATTAGAAAATATCTTCAATTATAATTAACTGTAATTCAGTTAATTCTATTTGCACTCAGCGCACCAACCTTCTAAGACTAGATGTGCATTTTTTATTCGGTAGCCATTTGGAATATCACTTGGCAGAGTAATACCTCCATCTAAGCAAGTGGTCTTTCCACACTTTTCACAACGGAAATGAGCGTGCTCATCATGATGTGAATGATCATCACAATCATCTATACAGATAGCAAATTTTGTCACTCCTGTACCATCCATCACTTGATGAATCAATCCTTTCTGCTCAAAAGTCTTCAGCGTACGATAAACCGTAATGCGATCAGGATCTTCAAGATCAAGCTCTATGTCTTTATTGCTCAATGCCTTACCTGCAGAACCTATAAAGATATCTAACATCTCGATACGTATTGGCGTCTTACGGATTCCTAGAAGTTTTAGCTTGTGTTCTGCCTTAGTCATGATCATTAGATAAGTTCGGTATTCTTAAACCAAAAATAGTATTAATAGTTTATATATGAGGTCTTCTTACATTCACAGTATTATAGTGAGCATTAAAATAGCCATATATGAAATTTTTAAAGAATGTAGTTCCTATTCTTATTATCTTGTTTATAGCAGGATTTTTCCTTATAAAAAAATTTAAAGTCAACCCTCCTATCAATTTGATCGGCAAGAGTTACGAAGGTGAACTACCAATAGATAAGATAAAAGTGCCTAAGGGATTTAGAGTAGATGTATATGCTGAAAATGTAGAAAACGCAAGGTCTATATGTCTATCTCCGAGTGGAATACTTTATGTTGGCAATAGAGGTGGCGACAAGGTTTTAGCGCTCCAAGATCTCGACGGCGACGGTAAAGCAGAGAAGCAATACGAATTATACACTGGAGGCAACATGCCCAACGGAGTTGCATACAAAGATGGAGATCTATACATAGCAGAGGTTAATCGCATACTTAAAATATCAGACGTAGAATCTAAACTTGACAAACCTGGCACTCCAGAGGTCATCTATAATCAATACCCTACTGATAAGCATCACGGTTGGAAGTATATTGCATTTGGGCCTGATGGTAAATTGTATGTACCTGTAGGAGCACCCTGCAACAGCTGCGAAAGAGAAGAAGAAATATACAATACCATCACCCGTATGAATCCCGATGGAAGCAATATGGAAATCATAGCCAATGGAGTACGTAATTCGGTAGGATTTGATTGGCATCCAAATACTAAGGAACTATGGTTTACTGATAATGGACGAGATCTATGGGGAGATGATAGACCAGGTTGTGAGCTGAATCGAGCTACCAAAGATGGACAGCATTTTGGATTTCCATATTGTCACCAAGGAAATCTACTAGACGACGAATTTGGTAAGGGAAAATATTGCTCAGACTATGTGGCTCCTGTACAAGTACTAGATGCTCATGTAGCTCCATTGGGAATAGAATTTACCAATGAGTCTACTTGGCCTGGCAAATACAACAATTGTGTACTCATAGCTGAGCACGGCTCATGGAATCGTACAAAGAAAAGCGGCTACAAAATCAGTATGGTAACTCTTGACGAAAACCACAACGCTACTGCTTACGAAGATTTCGCTACGGGTTGGCTCAATCCTGAGGATGAAGATGTTTGGGGTCGTCCTGTAGATATGGAATGGATGCCAGATGGCTCGCTGTTAGTAAGTGATGATTTCGCAGAGGCTATTTATCGGATCAGTTTTGTAAAGTAATTACAAATTATCTTAAGACCTCTTTACAGACTTAAGGGCTGCACTATTGATACTTCCTTCTTTGAAACATGCAAACAAATTGCCGACATTAGGTGTTTTCATCATAGCTAACTCAGTATTCTTGGCATCTACTTTAGATTTACATGATTCTATATTAGTATATTTATCGTCCTCACTAAAATGTATTTCCCAACTTATAAAACCTGAAAAATTATTCATCTAGATATCTATAATATCTTGAGCTACTTTTAAGAGGTAATCTTTTGTGATATCTTCTGCCTGCTCTGAGGTAACTAGGCCTTTAAACATGAGTAAATCTATATTTTTATAAATCTAATATTGATCACTTCAATCGTATTTTTCAATCTGAGAAAATAAATACCCGAAGTAATTTGATTCAAATCTATTCTATTTTTAGAATCCGCAATAGTAATATTACTTTAGACTACTTTTCCTGAGAGATCTATTATTTCAAAAGTATATTCATCCGTGTTAGCATCATCAATATTTACTTCAATAAAATTCATCTTACCCCAAGACTGAAATTATATCTGCTCCACTGACTAAATTAATATCTAATCAGAGAATAGGATATTTCATCTGTAATATTCTATAAGTTAGGTTTTCATTACATCTCAGCAACTAAAATGTGATAGGTATTCGTCAAAGCCGAAAATAAAAAAGAGTATCTCGAATTATCAAGATGCTCTTGCAGTATTATTTCAATTGAATGATAATACTAATCTTCCTTCAAATCCAATGCTAGATTTAAATCATTTAGCTGATCTCCATCTACTGGGCTCGGTGCGTCGATCATCATATCACGTCCTTGATTGTTCTTCGGAAAGGCAATGAAATCACGAATACTAGACTGACCATTCATTACAGCACAAAGTCTATCAAACCCGAAAGCGATACCTCCGTGCGGTGGTGCCCCATATTCGAATGCCCCCATGAGGAAACCAAATTGTTCTTCAGCTTCCTCTTTAGTAAATCCTAGTAAATCGAAGTTACGTGATTGTAATTCTCTATCGTGAATTCTGATAGATCCTCCACCGATCTCTGATCCATTGATTACAAGATCATATGCATCTGCTCTGAGTGCCTTCATAGTCTCATGATCACCAGTCAACATCTTATTCATATCTTCTTGCTTAGGAGAGGTGAATGGGTGATGCATAGCGTGAAATCTCTCAGAATCTTCATCCCATTCTAATAGTGGAAAATCAATTACCCATAACGGTTTGAAGTCTCCATCTTTCATTAACCCTAGACGGCTACCCATCTCTAATCTCAGTTCATTAAGTTGCTTACGTGCTTTTTCTGCTTCACCACTTACGATAAACATTACATCACCAGGCTCTGCACCCATTTTATCTGCCCATATTCGTAATTGATCATCAGTGTAAAACTTACTAACTGTAGATTTGATAATACCATCAGTCATCAGTTTAACATATATTAATCCTTTAGCTCCAATCTGTGGACGTTGCATCCACTCCGTGAGTTTCTTCATATCCTTATTAGAGTAATCATCCGCAATACCTTTGGCGCAGATACCTACTACTAGTTCTGCAGCATCGAATATGGGAAAATCGTGTCCTTTGGCTATATCATTGAGCTCCACAAATTCCATATCAAATCTTAGATCTGGCTTATCACTTCCGTATCTCTCCATAGCCTCATCATATGACATGCGAGGAAAATCACCAAGGTCTCTATCTAGCGTATGCTTAAAAAGGTGTTTAGTTAACCCTTCAAATGTATTGAGGATATCTTCTATTGTCACGAAGGACATTTCGCAATCAATCTGTGTAAATTCTGGCTGACGGTCTGCTCTAAGATCTTCATCACGGAAACACTTTACAATCTGAAAGTACTTATCCATACCTGCGATCATTAGGAGTTGCTTGAAAGTCTGAGGTGACTGTGGCAATGCATAGAACTGACCAGGATTGAGTCTACTTGGCACCACGAAGTCTCTCGCTCCTTCAGGAGTAGACTTGATAAGGCACGGTGTTTCTACTTCTACAAAATCTTGACTGTCCAAAAATTTTCGAGTCTCTAGAGCCAGCTTACTACGGAAGATTATATTATCACGTACAGGATTACGTCTAATATCCATATATCTATATTTCATACGGATATCATCGCCTCCATCTGTTTCATCCTCAATAGTAAACGGTGGAGTCATAGATGCATTGAGTACCTTGAGCTCAGTTACATTGATTTCGATATCTCCAGTCGCTCTATTAGAATTTTTGCTGCTTCGTTCCTCTACTTGACCTTTGATCTGTACTACGAATTCTCTTCCTAGCTTACGTGCCGCCATTGTGAGATCTTCATTAGCATCTAAGTTAAATACCAATTGCGTGATACCGTATCTATCTCTTAGGTCTACGAATGTCATTCCTCCAAGGTCTCTACCTTTCTGCACCCATCCACTGAGTGTTACTCCTTGTCCTATATGTGAGCCTCTTAGCTCTCCGCAATTGTGTGATCTATACATGTGATCCATAATATAATTTGTTCGCTTTTAATTATTTTTTCTTTCAAACAAGACACTCAGTATCCAAAATCGAGCGGAAAGATAATGATAGCCTATAGATATAAGCTATTATCCACTAATTATCCTAAACAATTCAGAAAGCATCTAACCACCATACAATAGAAAATAAATACTCTAAATCTGGATAAAGCAAAAAGAGTGATTATCACTATCTATGATAAACACTCTCATTATTTTTCATCCCTTATTTTCACTCCTATTTCAATTCTGGATCATCAAGAAATAGCAACTCTCCATCACTACTATCGATACCATATTCGTTAAAAAATTTAGGTCTATTAGACATTCCTACTTGTCGATAAAGATTAAGATTCTCTCCTATTACAGGTTGTGAATCTTTAGGTATTCTATTTTTAGAATAGAGGCTTTTCAATTT
>TARA_B110000483_G_scaffold128758_1_pt1 | contig 11014 bp, 8 predicted proteins | sample TARA_B110000483 | Tara Oceans TARA_B110000483 (sample SAMEA4398176) | marine metagenome | biome: Polar Biome; feature: [SRF] surface water layer (ENVO:00010504); material: water (ENVO:00002006), including particulate matter (ENVO:01000060) such as... | depth 5 m
AGCGAATTTCTACGCTTTCTAGACCTGCTTTAGTAACTGCTTTAGCTAACGATCTTGTTATACCTTGTCCTGCCTTGATGATTAGCTCATCAGTTTCAGGATTATAAACATCATGTAAACTTGTTCTACCTACTATTCTTTCTTCTAATGACTCTACAACTTCATCATTGTCTTTCAAATCGAAAGTTTCAATTCCTCTTAAAGTTCCACAATCTTCTTCAGAGATTACAACATCTTGAGCAACATCAACCAAACGTCTAGTCAAGTAACCTGCATCTGCTGTTTTAAGTGCTGTATCTGCCAAACCTTTACGCGCACCGTGAGTGGATATAAAGTACTCCAATACAGACAAACCTTCCTTAAAGTTTGCTAAAATTGGGTTTTCGATTACATCACCACCTTCACTAGCTCCAGATTTTCTTGGCTTAGCCATTAATCCTCTTAAGCCTCCTAACTGCTTAATCTGCTGTTTTGAACCCCTTGCGCCAGAATCCAACATCATAAATATAGAATTGAATCCTTGCTTATGACTAGCCAATTGATCCATCAGCGTAGTTGTTAATTTATTATCGGCTCTTGTCCAAATATCAATTACTTGATTGTAACGCTCACGATTGGTAATGAATCCCATACCATATTGATCTTGAACATTATCTACGTCTCCTTGTGCTTTATTAATTATACCATCTTTTTCTACTGGTATAATTACATCTCCAATATTGAAAGATAAGCCACCTTTGAAAGCTGAATTAAATCCAATATCCTTGATTTTATCTAAAAACTTGACTGTAGTTGGTACATCCGTCAAATCAATAATTTCACCAATCACGTCTTTTAAGGCACGCTTGGTCAACAATTTATTGATAAAACCAACATTCTCCGGAACTACCTGATTGAACATGATTCGTCCGACAGTGGTTTCAATAATTTTATATACCAATTCATCCCCTTCACGAACTTTAGTTTTCACTTTCACCCATGCATGCAAATCAGCTTTACCTTCATTATAGGCAATTATCGCTTCTTCAGCACTGTAGAAAGCAGTTCCTTCACCCTTCACTTTTTCATCTTTCGTAGTACGACGAACGTTAGTATAGTAATAAAGACCTAATACCATATCCTGAGAAGGAAGAGTAATTGGAGTACCATTCTGTGGATTCAGAATATTGTGTGAAGACAACATTAACATTTGTGCTTCCAAAATTGCAGCATTACTCAAAGGAACGTGAACAGCCATCTGATCACCATCAAAATCCGCATTAAAAGATGTACAAACTAATGGGTGCAATTGAATCGCTTTTCCCTCAATCAATTTTGGCAAGAAGGCCTGAATAGATAAACGGTGTAATGTTGGAGCTCTGTTTAATAAAACAGGATGACCTTTCAATATATTCTCCAGGATATCCCAAATAACAGGTTCTTTTTTGTCAACTAGTTTTTTAGCTGATTTTACAGTTTTTACAATCCCTCTTTCAATTAATTTTCTAATTACAAAAGGCTTAAACAATTCAGCTGCCATATCCTTAGGAATACCACACTCATGTAATTTTAATGTAGGTCCTACTACAATTACAGAACGACCAGAGTAATCTACCCTTTTTCCCAATAAATTTTGACGGAAACGACCTTGCTTACCTTTAAGTACGTCACTCAAAGATTTCAAAGCACGTCCACCCTCTGCTTTCACCGCATTTGATTTTCTTGAATTATCAAATAAAGAATCAACAGCTTCCTGAAGCATACGTTTCTCGTTACGTAATATTACCTCTGGAGCTTTGATTTCAATCAATCTTTTCAAACGATTGTTTCTGATAATAACTCTTCTATATAAATCATTCAAATCAGAGCTCGCAAAACGACCACCATCTAAAGGCACAAGAGGTCTTAACTCTGGTGGAATTACTGGCAAGTAATCAATACACATCCATTCAGGTCGGTTTTCGATATGCTCATTTCCAGCTCTAAATGCTTCGACAACCTTCAAACGTTTTAAAGCTTCTGCTTTACGTTGACGAGAAGTCTCGTTGGCAGCTTGGGTTCTTAAATTGTATGACAATTCATCTAGGTCAATACGCGCTAACAACTCCTTAACAGCATCAGCACCCATTAAGGCGATAAATTTGTTCGGGTCATCGTTGCCCAATTGAGCATTATTCTTGTAATCTTCGTGGCCTAATATTGCAAGATATTCTTCTTCCGTTATTAGATCCATTTTATTTAAGGTCAAGGTCTCTTCTTCATCCTTTTCGTTGATAATGGCGACGCCATTTTCAGTAAGACCAGGTTGAATCACACAATATCTTTCGTAGTATACGATGGATTCTAGTGTTTTAGAAGATACACCCAAAAGGTATCCAATTTTATTTGGCAAAGATTTAAAGTACCAAATATGAACAACAGGCACAACCAACTTAATGTGGCCCATTCTTTCACGACGTACTTTTTTCTCAGTTACTTCTACTCCGCATCTGTCACAAACGATTCCCTTATAGCGAATACGCTTATACTTCCCACAATAGCATTCAAAATCCTTTGTTGGACCAAAAATCCTTTCACAAAACAAACCATCCATCTCAGGTTTGTATGTTCGGTAATTGATCGTTTCAGGCTTCTTTACTTCACCATATGATCTTTCCAGAATTGAGTCCGGAGATGATAAACAAATTGTTATTTGCTTAAAATCGCTATTTGTAAGTCTTTCCTTTTTTAAGGACATGTTAACCTCCGTGTTATTAATGAGTATTAATTAATCAAATTTTAAATCTAGTGCCAAACCTCTGAGCTCATGTATTAATACATTGAACGATTCAGGAATATTAGGCTCAGGCAAGTTTTCACCTTTTACAATGGCTTCGTAGGTTTTTGCTCTACCTACTATATCATCAGATTTTACCGTAAGTAACTCTCTAAGAATATTAGCTGCACCGAAGGCTTCTAATGCCCAAACTTCCATCTCACCAAAACGCTGACCCCCAAATTGGGCTTTACCACCTAAAGGTTGCTGTGTAATCAATGAGTAAGGTCCAGTAGAACGAGCATGCATCTTATCGTCAATCATGTGACTCAATTTCAGCATATAAATTACTCCTACTGTAGTTGTTTGGTCAAATCGTTCTCCAGTTTCACCATCGAATAAGTAGGTTTGACCTAATTCAGGCAAACCAGCTTTGTCAACTTCTGTTTGAATTTCAGCAACCGACGCACCATCAAATATTGGTGTAGCATATTTTTGTCCTAGTTTCTTACCAGCCCATCCTAGTACAGTTTCATAAATCTGTCCTAAGTTCATACGAGAAGGCACTCCTAATGGATTCAATACGATATCTACCGGTGTTCCATCTTCTAAGAATGGCATATCTTCCTCACGAACAATACGAGAAACAATCCCCTTATTACCGTGACGACCAGCCATCTTATCACCTACTTTCAATTTACGTTTTTGCGCAACATAAACTTTAGCAAGCTTCAGCACACCTGTTGGTAATTCATCACCAATTGTCAAGTTAAATTTTTCTCTTCTTAACTTACCTGCTTCTTCGTTAACCTTGATGTCATAATTATGCATCATTTTTTTAACAGCAGTATTTAGCTCTTCATTACTTGACCATCCTGCAGGATTAACCATTTTAAAGTCAATCTCATTCAAGCTCTTCTGCGTGAATTTGGTTCCTTTTGGAATTACATCTTCCTTATAATGATTCGTTACACCACCTGAAGTTTTCCCACCGATAAGCTTATACAATTTATCTACAAGCACAGCACGTAACTCAGCTTCAGTTTTAGCAAAATCGGCATCTAAGCGTTGAATAATCGCTTTCTCTTTAGCTTTTGAATTCTTATCCTTTTTTGCTCTTGCAAACAAATTAGAATACATCACCACACCCTTTGCAGATGGAGAAGCTTTTAAAGATGCATCCTTTACATCACCCGCTTTGTCTCCAAAAATTGCTCTGAGTAGCTTTTCTTCTGGCGTTGGGTCAGTTTCACCCTTCGGTGTAATTTTACCAATTAAGATATCCCCTTCTTTAATAGAAGCTCCAACACGGATAACACCATGCTCATCTAAGTCTTTAGTAGCCTCTTCACTTACATTAGGTATATCAGAAGTTAATTCCTCCTCTCCCAATTTCGTGTCTCTAACTTCCAATTCATATTCAGAAATATGAATAGAGGTGAACACATCTTCTTTTACTACTCTTTCTGAGATTACTATTGCATCCTCAAAATTATATCCCTTCCAAGGCATGAAGGCAACCATAAGGTTTCTTCCTAGCGCTAATTCGGCTGTTTGCGTAGCAAAACCTTCACAAAGTATTTGACCTTTCACAACTCTATCGCCTTTTCGAACGATCGGTTTTAAATTTATACAAGTTCCTTGATTGGTTCTTTTGAACTTTGATAATTTGTATGCCTTTTTATCATCATTAAAACTGATTAATCGCTCGTCATCTGTGCGATCATATTTAATGATTATTTCAGTAGCGTCTACATATTCTATTACACCATCGCCTTCAGCGTTAATCAAGTTCATTGAATCAGTAGCAACCTTACCTTCTATACCTGTACCTACAATCGGAGATTCAGGACGCATCAAAGGAACTGCTTGACGTTGCATGTTTGACCCCATCAAGGCACGGTTAGCATCATCGTGCTCCAAGAAAGGAATCAAGGAAGCAGACACACCAACAATCTGGTTAGGTGCTACATCCATATATTCAACATCCTTAGGTGCCAATATTGGAAAGTCACCTTGGTGACGAGATTTCACTCTTTCATTTAAGAAAGTTCCATCTTTCTTCAACTCAGCATTTGCCTGAGCAATTTTTCTTGTATCCTCTTCAGAAGCAGTTAAGTAAATATGATCTTTTAAATTTACCTTCCCGTTTTCAACCACGTGATAAGGCGTTTCTATGAATCCCATGTGTGAGATTTTCGCATGAACGCATAATGTTGAAATCAAACCAATATTTGGTCCCTCTGGAGTTTCAATAGTACATAAACGACCGTAGTGAGAATAATGAACATCTCGAACCTCAAATCCGGCTCTTTCTCTCGAAAGTCCTCCGGGGCCTAATGCTGAAACTCTTCGCTTATTTGTAATCTCAGCTAAAGGATTCGTTTGATCCAAAAATTGCGACAACTGACTTGTTCCGAAAAAAGAGTTAATAACTGAAGATAACGTTCGTGCATTAATTAAATCCATTGGCGTAAAAACCTCGTTGTCACGAACATTCATACGCTCACGAATGGTTCTAGCCATTCTTGCAAGTCCCACACCGAATTGAGCATACAACTGCTCACCTACTGTTCTTACTCTTCTATTACTTAAGTGATCAATATCATCAATATCTGCCTTTTGGTTGCTTAAATTAACCAAATACTTTACTATTGAAATAATGTCATCTTTCGTTAAAACCTTAATTTCCACCGGAATATCTAAGCCTAACTTTTTATTGATTTTGTAACGACCTACGTCACCTAAATCATACCGTCTATCCGAAAAGAATAATTTATCAATTATTCCACGTGCGGTATCATTATCTGGTGGATCAGTCCCTCTTAATTGTCTATATATATGTGCTAAAGCTTCTGGTTCAGAATTGGAAGTATCTTTTTGCAATGTATTATAGATAATTGCATAATCTGCTGAAGCTTCTTCTTTCTGTAGAATTACAGTTTCAATCTCATTTTCAACAATTAAAGCCAAATTAGCTTCATCAACTATTACATCTCTTTCAAGAATTATTTCGTTTCTTTCAACAGAAACCACTTCACCAGTATCCTCATCGACAAAATCTTCAAACCATGTTTTTAATACACGAGCCGCTAATTTTCTTCCAAGTACTTTTTTGTGTTGCGCTTTTTTCTTTAAGCTTACTTCGTCAGCAAGATCAAAAATCTTTAAGATTTCTTTATCATTATCGTAACCAATAGCTCTTAAGAGCATAGTTACAGGGAATTTTTTCTTTCTATCAATATACGCATACATAACATTATTAATGTCTGTTGCGAATTCCATCCAAGCTCCCTTGAATGGGATTACTCTTGCAGAGTATATTTTTGTTCCATTAGGGTGGAAACTTTGAGCAAAAAATACACCAGGTGAACGGTGTAACTGAGAAACGATAACTCTCTCTGCTCCATTAATAATAAAAGTACCCTTTGGAGTCATGTATGGAATGTTTCCTAAGAATACATCCTGTACAATAGTTTGGAAGTCAATATGCTCCTCGTCATTACAAGACAATCTAAGCTTTGCTTTTAAAGGTACGCTATAGGTTAGACCTCTTTCCCCACATTCTTGAATAGAGTAGCGAGGAGGATCTACAAAGTAGTCCAAGAACTCTAAAACGAAGATGCTTCTAGCGTCAGAAATTGGAAAATTTTCCTGAAACACTTTAAAGATACCTTCGTTAGCTCTATTTTCTGGGGTAGTTTCAAGTTGTAAAAATTCTTGAAAAGACGCTACCTGTATGTCTAATAAATTTGGAGATTTAACATTCAAGTTAATCGATCCGAAATTAATTCTTTTAGGAGAGGCAATTGTTTTACCAGCCATTAAATATTAGTTTATGTTTAAAATAGGTTAAGGCTTGTCCCACTATGGGACAAGCCTTTAATCATAACTTCAAAAGAAATTACTTGATCTCTACATCAGCACCTGCTTCATCAAGCTGTGCTTTGATAGATTCAGCTTCTTCTTTAGAAACTCCTTCTTTGATATTGGTAGGTGCGCCATCAACCATATCTTTGGCTTCTTTTAAACCTAGACCAGTGATATTTTTCACCACTTTTACTACGTTTAATTTTTGACCACCTGCAGCATTCAACACAACGTTGAACTCAGTTTGAGCAGCAGCGTCTCCACCACCATCAGCTGGTCCGGCAGCAACAGCGACAGCTGCAGCAGCAGGCTCAATACCGTACTGGTCTTTTAAAATGTCTGCTAATTCCTTTACTTCTTTTACAGTTAGGTTTACTAATTGTTCTGCGATTTCACTAATATTTGCCATTTTGATAAATGTTTAATTGATTTTTTAAAAATTTGTTTGTTACTCTTTTTCTGAAAGTGTTTGTAATACACCTGCAATTGTTGAACTTCCTGAAGAAAGTGCTGAAATCACATTTGTGGCAGGTGACTGCAACAATGTAATTACTTCACCAATTAATTCTTCTTTCGATTTCAAACTAGCAAGCTCATTAATCTGGTCATCACCGATATAGAAACTACCATCGATATATGCACCTTTCAATACAGGCTTCTCATTATCTTCTCTGAATTCCTTAAGAACCACAGCAGAATTCTTTGCTTCTGCACTGTACATTAAAGCGGTAGGACCAGATAAAAGTTCATAAATACTTTCGAAGTCTGTTTCGCTTGCTTCCAAGGCCTTTTTTAATAGAGTGTTTTTTACCACTCTAAACTGAACGTCTTTCTCATAACATAGTCCTCTAAACTTAGTGATTTTAGCAACATTGAGTGTTGATGAATCCGTAAGGTAAAAACTACTTAATCCAGAAATCTTTTCTGTTAAACTTTGGAGCTCTTGATTTTTTTCTTCTCTTGTCATAATTAAATACCACTTATAGATTTAGAATCAACCGGAATACCCGGGCTCATTGTACTCGCCATCGTGATGCTCTTGAAATAAATTCCTTTTGCAGTAGATGGTTTCATTTTTGATAGGGTTACTATCAATTCAGCCGCGTTGTCTTTTAATTGCTCACCAGAAAAAGAAACTCGACCTACGGAAGCGTGTATAATTCCAAACTTGTCAATTTTAAACGCTATTTTTCCCTTTTTCACCTCAGAGATAGCTTTTGTCAAGTCTGTTGTAACTGTACCTGATTTTGGATTGGGCATTAAGTTTCTTGGACCTAATACTCTACCCAAACGAGCAATTTTAGGCATAACACTTGGCGTAGCAATAATTACGTCAATGTCAGTCCAACCTTGCTCAACTTTAGTAATAAACTCATCCAGTCCAACATAGTCAGCCCCGGCAGCTTTTGCCTCTTCCTCTAAATCCGGCGTACAGAAAACTAAAACTGTTTTAGATTTTCCTGTACCGTGAGGTAAACTTACTGTACCACGAATAGCCTGATCTGCTTTACGAGGATCAACCCCTAGTCGGATATGTAAGTCAATTGAAGCATCAAACTTAGCGGTGTTAACTTCTTTTACCAAATTAGAAGCTTCCGCTAGAGAGTACACTTTTTCTGCGTCTATCTTAGACTCAGACACTTTTCTTTTCTTAGAAAGTTTTGTCATAATATTGATTTTTTGAGGTCAATCATCTACACTCTAAATGCAGACTTCCTCTGGTTTAAATTAATTTTGTTCCCATGGTGCTTTACCTGTCACGGTAAAACCCATACTTCTTGCTGTACCAGCGATCATACGCATGCCTGATTCAATGTTAAATGCATTTAAATCTTGCATTTTTATTTCAGCAATTGCTTTACATTGATCCCAAGTAACTTTTGCTACTTTATCCCGATTTGGTTCAGCAGATCCTTTTTTCATTTTCGCAGTTTCCAGTAACAATATTGCCGCTGGAGGTGTTTTGATGATAAACTGAAAAGACTTGTCTTTGAAAACTGTAATTTCTACAGGTAATACTTGACCAGGTTTATCTTGAGTTCTAGCATTAAATGCTTTACAAAACTCCATAATATTTACTCCTTTCGCACCCAAAGCAGGTCCTACTGGAGGAGCTGGATTTGCTTGTCCACCTCTAATTTGCAGCTTTATAAAGCCATCTATTTCTTTAGCCATTTTATGATACTTTTTCTACTTGTGTAAAATTCACCTCAACAGGTGTTCTTCTTCCAAAAATCTTTACAATTACTTTCAATTTCTTTTTCTCGTCAAATATCTCTTCAATAGTACCTAAGAAATCATTGAAAGGACCATCTACAATTTTAACCGTTTCATTAATCAAATAAGGTTCCGTTATCACCTCATCAGAATCAGCCATATCATCCACCTTCCCAAGCAACTTAAAAACTTCGGATTGACGAATTGGCTCCGGCTTCCGGCTTCCTCTTTTACCACCGAGAAAGCTAATTACATTTGTTGTCCCAGAAATATGTTGGATAATTTCTCCACTAAATTTCTTTTCAACTACCTCTATATAGATGTATCCTGGAAAAAGATTTCTTTCCTTAATCACCTTTTTTCCATTCCTTATTTTATATACCTTTTCAGTTGGAACTAGAATATGAGTTACTACTTTGTCGAAACCCATTCTTGCTAGATCTACATCCAAATATTCTTTTATTTTTCGCTCCTTGCCGCTAACAACACGGAGTACGTACCACTTTTTATCGTCTGACATTACAATGACATTAAAAATTTATAAATAACATCCGTAACATTCTTGGAAGCCAAATCCATTAATAAAATAATTATTCCAATAATCGCAGAAGCTACAAAAACAATAACACCACTACTTTGCAGCTCAGCCCATGATGGCCAAGTTACTTTATGCAATAATTCTTGGTATGCACCTACTATATATGATTTTAAACTTTCCATTTCTTCTACTTTGCACGGGAGGTAAGAATCGAACTCACGACCTTTGGTTTTGGAGACCACTGCTCTACCAGCTGAGCTACACCCGTTTTTAAAAACAGACGAAGCAGTCCCGATAAAATCGAGACTGCTCAAGCCTATTTCAATATTTCCTACTCGATGATTTCAGTAACCTGACCAGCACCTACAGTTCTACCACCTTCACGGATTGCAAAACGTAAACCCTTGTCCATTGCCACTGGATAAATCAACTCAACAGTTAATGTGATGTTATCACCTGGCATAACCATTTCTACACCTTCTGGTAAAGTTACTTCACCTGTAACGTCTGTTGTTCTCATGTAGAACTGAGGACGATACTTGTTAAAGAATGGAGTGTGACGTCCACCTTCATCTTTACTCAAAACGTAAACTTCACATTTGAATTTAGTATGAGGCTTAATAGAGCCTGGCTTAACGATTACCATACCTCTTTTAATGTCGTCTTTCTCAACACCTCTTAAAAGCAAACCAACATTTTCTCCTGCTTCACCTCTATCTAAGATTTTACGGAACATTTCCACACCTGTTACAGTTGAAGTCATTTTTTCAGCTCCTAAACCTACTATTTCTACAGCCTCACCAGAGTTAATTACACCTCTTTCGATTTTACCTGTTGCTACTGTTCCTCTACCAGTAATAGAGAATACATCCTCTACCGGCAATAGGAAAGGCTTATCTGTATCTCTTTCTGGAGTTGGAATCCAAGTATCTACAGCTTCCATCAATTGGTTTACAGCGTCAACACCTTCAGCTTCACCATTCAAGGCTTTCAATGCTGAACCAAAAATAACTGGTGTTTCATCACCATCAAATTCGTAGAAACTTAATAAATCTCTGATCTCCATTTCACCTAATTCCAAGAATTCAGGATCGTCAACCAAATCAACTTTGTTCATAAAAACAACGATTTTAGGAACACCTACCTGGCGAGCTAATAAGATGTGCTCTCTTGTTTGAGGCATAGGACCATCAGTCGCAGCTACAACTAAAATAGCACCATCCATTTGGGCAGCACCTGTTACCATGTTCTTAATATAATCCGCGTGACCTGGACAATCTACGTGAGCATAATGTCTAGATTCAGTTTCATACTCTACGTGAGCAGTGTTAATTGTGATACCTCTTTCCTTTTCTTCAGGAGCACCATCAATTGCGTCATAATCTCTTTTCTCTGCAAATCCTTTTTCAGACAATACAGTTGTGATAGCGGCAGTTAAAGTAGTTTTTCCATGATCTACGTGACCAATCGTTCCCACATTAACGTGCGGCTTGGTTCTTTCGAATTTTTCTTTAGCCATCTTTTTTGATTTTTATTTTTATTTATAATTAAGTAATATTAATTCATTTTAACCCATACACTCATTAAAATAAGACACTTTCACTTCGAGCCAATGATGGGAATTGAACCCATGACCTCTTCCTTACCAAGGAAAC
>TARA_B110000483_G_scaffold32344_1_pt1 | contig 10979 bp, 10 predicted proteins | sample TARA_B110000483 | Tara Oceans TARA_B110000483 (sample SAMEA4398176) | marine metagenome | biome: Polar Biome; feature: [SRF] surface water layer (ENVO:00010504); material: water (ENVO:00002006), including particulate matter (ENVO:01000060) such as... | depth 5 m
ACAGGTAATCAAAAGCGTCAGTAATTGATTGTGAAGTAATATCAGTAAGGGACTTCTTGTTGATCGTTACAGAGCGCGCATCAGCATTTAAACGCGCGCCCTGGCACTCAGGACAGTTTTGAGTACTAAGAAACTTGGAAAGACTTTCCCTGACCATCTGTGAATCTGTTTCGTGATATCGACGCTCCATATTGGGGATGATCCCTTCGAAGGCATGGCCTCTGATATATTCGTCCCCACGGTCGTTGACATAACGAAACTGAATTTTTTCGGTACCACTGCCGCGAAGAACGATTTCCTGATGTTTTTTGGAAAGCTGATTGAATGGTGTCGCAAGGTTAAAACTATAGTGTTCTGAAATTGATCCAAGCATCTGAAAATAGTAGATATTCCTCCTATCCCAGCCGTGGATCGCGCCTTCAGCCAGCGACAGCTCCCTGTCTTGTACCACTGACTCCGGGTCAAAATACTCGCGCAAGCCCAGTCCATCACAACCCTGGCACGCGCCAGCAGGATTGTTAAAGGAGAAAAATCTTGGCTCGAGTTCCTGAATAGAGTGGCCACACTTGGGGCATGCAAACCGTGATGAGAACAACAAGTCTTCTGTTTTATCGTCCGTAAAACTGATTGCGGCGATACCATCTGCGACCTGTACCGCAGTTTCAAAAGAGTCTGCGAGACGAGTCATCAGGTCCGGACGAATTCGGAATCTGTCGACGACAACCTCGATGGTGTGTTTTTTATTTTTGTCGAGGTCTGGTGTGCTGTCAAGATCAGTAATGATTCCGTCAATTCGAGCCCGCACGAAACCCTGTGAAGCTAATTGTTTGAACAGGTGCAGGTGCTCGCCCTTGCGTTCTCGAATAATAGGAGCTAGCAAATTGACCCGAGTGTCTTCAGGTAAACCCATTACTTGATCCACCATCTGGCTGATCGACTGCGATTGCAACTTTACGCCATGGGTTGGGCAGTGTGGTTCACCAACTCTTGCGAACAGCAATCTAAGGTAGTCGTAGATTTCCGTGATTGTCCCCACGGTTGAGCGGGGGTTGTGGCTCGTTGATTTCTGCTCAATAGAGATCGCTGGTGACAGGCCCTCGATGTGCTCGATATCAGGCTTTTCCATCAGGGATAGGAATTGCCTAGCGTAAGCTGACAGGGATTCGACATATCGCCTTTGGCCTTCAGCATATAGCGTATCGAAGGCTAACGATGACTTACCGGAACCGGATAAACCAGTGACAATAACAAGCTTATCTCTTGGGATATCGAGGCTGATATTCTTCAGGTTGTGTGTCTTGGCGCCATGGATTGAAATTGTATCCATCAGAAAGTGGTGCCTTGTAAGGTGATCAAAGAGCTAACCTCGGCTATGGTGAACGATGAAATCGACGTTCGATCTCAGTGAATTTTTCTTTCAGTTAGAGGCGCCATCCTATGACCCGCATCCATTGATCGCGGGTCGGGCGTTTGTATGAGAGTTGATACCCCGTCTGAAACTCAGCCGGTATTCGGCCGGGCTGTGATGTTATAAGTTTGCGGCGCAGCAAGCAAAATAGTTCGTCAATTTCTATGCTTTGTACATTAGGCCTTCACTGATTAACTCTAGTTATCTATTCTAGAATTGTGCCAAATTGCTGTAGAAGAGTTATTATTCGGAGGGGTGTCGAGTACCTCGCATTAAATTACTGGTGTTAGGCGCAGATATTGACCTTCAGGTATCTGGCGACATATGAAATAAGTATGGTTGGTGACAACCGGAGAGGAATAGGAGAACAAGATGGCTCGCGGAATAAATAAGGTAATCCTGGTCGGCAATCTGGGAAGAGATCCAGAAACGCGTTATATGCCAAGTGGCGGAGCGGTCACGAATGTGTCGATTGCGACATCAAAAGGATGGAAAGACAAGGATTCCGGTGAGCAAAAGGAGCGTACCGAATGGCATCGTATCGTCTTTTTTAACAAGCTGGCGGAAATCGCAGGAGAGTACTTGAAGCGAGGATCGAAAGTTTACATTGAAGGCGAACTTCGAACCCGAGATTGGGAAAAGGATGGCCAGAAACATTACACCACAGAGGTTGTCGCCAGCGAGATGCAGATGCTGGATAGCCGCGGTGAAATGGGCGTTGGAGGGCCTTCTCCCGGAGGGCAAAGTAGCCGCCAAGGCGGCGGCGGACCTTCTTCCGGTGGGTCGGATAGCATCGGAAGTTTGTCCCCCGCAGAGGACTTCGGGCCACCTCCATCTGATGATTTCGACGATGATATTCCGTTCTAGGTAAGCACGAACAAAGATTGGAGTGTCGCATCAGTCTTCCACGACGCCTGTGCTTACCCGCTGCTAGAATTGATCACTAAGCTAGAGTCTACTCGTGGTCACCTGCTAGTTGTGTTTGCCCTTATCTAGTAAAAGGCTTGTCTAAGGGCTGGCTCCCTAGTAAAGCATCCAGAGGAGTAGGCTGCCCAGACCAAGCCTGTAGATAACAAATGGTAGGTATCCCATTTTGTTTACGATGTTCAGCAGGATCACGATACAAAAGTAAGCAGAGAGGCCTGCGACGATAGTTGCAATACCAAGCATAAACCAGTCCTGTGTGATTGTTGTGTGCTGGAGGTCCCAGAGTTTTATCGTAGCGGCACCGACGATGGCCGGAATCGCGATTAGAAATGAAACTCTTGCAGCATGCTCGCGGGGTTGCCCCATTAATAGCGCCATAGTAATAGTGACCCCACTGCGCGAGGTGCCAGGAATCAAGGCAAGGCACTGTGCCAATCCAATGGCGATTGATCGAGCAGGGGTCAAGGGTTTTGCTGCATCGCCTCTCATGTAATCCGCGAGCCACAGAGCGATGCCAAAAACGATAGTAGTAAAAGCTATTACCTCTATTCCTCGAAGTTCCGCCTCGACCAAAAATCTAGTGAAATAACCCACCGGGATGATTGGCAAGCTGGCGAGCATAAGGTTGAAGGCGAAATGACTATCAGCGCTGGCTTGGCGATGCTGAATATGTAGTAGCACAGCGGCGGTCAGGCGTTGGAGTTCATGACGAAAATAAACAACGACCGCTGTTAGGGATCCCAAGTGAACCGCCGTGTCAAAAGCAAGTCCTTGATCGGGCCAGCCCAGCAATCTGCTTGGGAGGATCAAGTGAGCGGAGCTTGAAATGGGGAAAACTCTGTTACCCCTTGTATTAGAGCGAGAGCGATAGCGTGGGCTGGGTCCAATATGAAACCTGCGGGGTTGTGTGGCGAAAACAGTTTAAAGACACTAGGGATCAAGTGCTAATCGGTTAGGATATGGGCATGAAAGAAGTCCCTTTATTTCCCTTGCCGCTGGTGCTGTTTCCTGGTGGTAAATTGTCTCTGCAGATCTTTGAAGCTCGCTATCTTGATATGGTTAAGAGGTGTCTTCGCGAACAGGCTGGTTTCGGCATTGTTCTGATTACAGACGGTCACCGGGTTTTGGCTAGTCCAGATGATCAACTTCCGGAAATATCTTATTGCGGCACTTACTGTACGATTGTTGATTTCGATCAGTCTTCAAATGGGATGCTGAGTATTGTCGTTGAAGGGGATCGAAAGTTCGTTATTCGTGACCAGTACGAACAACCTGACAGGTTGATGATGTCAAATGTTGAGTTCCTTGCTATTGAAGAGGAAGTTGCCGTTCCGGAAGAAAAGCAGCACCTGTCTGGGTTGCTCGAGTCATTAATGGCCCATGAAGCGGTGCAAAGGCTAGGCCTAGATTGTGATCTTGGTCAAGCGGTTGAAGTCGGTGCGAGACTCACGGAGCTTTTACCTTGCCCTAACCATTTCAAGCAGAAAATGCTTGAAATGAAAGATCCGCTGTTGCGGCTTGGTGAGCTGGACAAATTGGTTGAACGAATGCAGAAACCCAGAGAACCTCTGAGCAAGTCTTCGTAAAACTCCTTGCTGATTTAATAGTGGTGTACCCAGCAACCATGAGATTAATGACCCCCAGCGGGGTGTATTGATAGCCTACAAATCGAGAACGTAGATGCTTGTTATTTCCTCTTGGTACACGCTGTCGTTTGCATAGCACGACCCTGTCCCGATAATACCCGACACCGTCAAGAGCAAGCTTGTTTTGTTTTAGTGAATGCTGGATCCAGTCCGGCACCTTCATGCAAGGTGCGCTGCACAGCAAAGCCTGGCCGCTACAAAGCCTTTGAGGAGAGCGTATCCGCCCGTTGATGTGCTTCATCAGGTTAACTTCCAAGGAGTTTTGATCCGGGAAGGGTTGTCCTAATTTTATGAGCAACTTCGTAGCCATTCCCAATGGTGGGAAATGTGAGAGAACAACCCTGTCTCGAGTAGTAAAGATAGATAGAGCGCGGCTCCATGAACATCGCCTTACGCTTCTCGGTAAACCTAGGGGATGACGACTTCCTCATTTTGTCTCTTAGTAGCTTTCGGTTCCAATGATGTTAGCTGACAGCCAGATATTTCCGTTAGCCGGGTAGTTAATTCGATGCCGAAGAATCTTAATTACTGGGTCAGTTCCAGTAATTCACGGTCAAAAAAAGTGAGTGGCACTATCGTTAGAGAAGCAGGGTATAATGCTCGCTTTCTCGAGAGTTTAAATTGATGGGTCAGTCAGCGTACATGCGCACTTTAGGTGGTGAAGCGCGGAAAGCATCTGTGCAAATCTGTCGCGCCTCCACAAAAACAAAAAATGAGGCACTGTTGGCGATTGGGGAAGCTATCTTGGCCAAGCGCAGGTCGCTCATGTCTGCCAATGAGCAGGACCTTGAATTAGCCCGAACGAATGGCCTCAGTGACCCGATGCTGGATCGGCTAACTTTTACGGACGAACGTTTTGAAATAATGGTTGAAGGCCTCAGGCAAGTTGCAGCGTTGAACGATCCTGTCGGTGAAATTACGGGTATGTCCTACCAGCCCAATGGTCTGCAAATCGGCAAGATGCGAACTCCCCTTGGAGTCATTGGAGTCATTTTCGAATCGAGACCAAATGTGACGATTGATGCGGCGAGTTTGTGCCTAAAATCTGGTAATGCTGCGATTTTGCGAGGAGGCTCAGAGGCTATCTTCTCGAACCTTGGTCTTGCAGAGTGTATTGAGCTCGGACTGAGAGAAGTCGGCCTGCCTGCGGCGGTTGTTCAAGTAGTCAAAGATACGGATCGAAAATACGTTGGCGAACTCATCACGATGAATGAGTTTGTTGATGTTATTGTTCCGAGGGGTGGCAATAGTCTGGTCGGGCGAATTACCAGCGAAGCGACGATTCCGGTGATAAAGCACCTGGATGGTATTTGTCATGTTTATATCGACAAGGCCGCGGATATGGAAAAAGCCTTTGCCATAGCGATCAATGCCAAGACCCAGAGGTACGCCGTTTGCAATGCGATGGAAACGCTCTTGGTCTCTGCTGATGTTGCAGGTGACATTCTGCCCAGGCTTGCAGCTGGTTACCAAGATCATGGTGTTGAGCTGCGCGGTTGTGAAAAAACAGTTAGCATCTTAGGCCGCGGGGTTAAGATTAGTCCTGCCATGGAGTCTGATTGGCATGCAGAATACTTGGCCCCCATCTTATCTATTCGCACACTGGATAGCGTCGAAGACGCGGTGGCACATATTAATCACTATGGGTCCAAACACACTGACTCCATCGTGACTGAAAATTATACGACCGCCAGACAGTTCCTTCGGGAAGTAGATTCTAGCTCGGTGATGGTGAACGCATCGACACGCTTCTCTGATGGGTTTGAGTATGGCCTAGGAGCAGAAGTCGGGATATCCACGGACAAGCTTCACGCGCGGGGACCAGTGGGGCTTGAAGGACTTACCTCTCAAAAGTATGTCATTTTTGGCGATGGCCAAATTCGCGTATGAACGTAGATTTGAAACTTATGTATGAATAGCACTCTCGTTTTTGGGGGAACCTTTGATCCGGTCCACAGGGGACACATTGAGTCCGTCTGCGCTGTCTCGCGTTTGCTGGGTGATGTAGATATTTATCTGGTGCCTTGTCAGACTCCGGCGCATCGCCCTCCACCCTTCGCATCACCTGAAGACAGGTTAAAGATGCTCCAGTTGGCGGTGGCTAGCGAGGATCGAATTTATGTTGACGACTGCGAGCTGAGACGGGAGGGCATCTCTTATACTGTAGATACACTGCTTGGGTATCGTGAGAGAGTAGGCGAGTCGGGGCCATTGCTGTTCCTTATGGGCAGAGACTCCTGGGTGACGTTATCTAGTTGGCATCGGTGGGAGGAGTTAACCGATCTAGTCCATCTGCTGATCCTTGAGCGACCGGGGTCGGTCCAGGGCTCCCCCGAGGTGCTACGCAAGTGGTGTAAATCTAGGCAAGTCCACAATCCGAAAGAGATGATGAATAGTTCCTCAGGCAAAGTCTGTTTTGTGTCACTCGACCAGATAAATGTCTCTGCGAGTGGGCTCAGGGGCAGAATGAGCGAGGGTAGTTCGATTGAAGGGGATGTGAATCTGCTCGTCATGAGCTACATAAGGCAACACAATTTATATACTGGTGCAGCTTTAAAAAATAAGGTGCCCGGCAAACGAATGGAGCACTAATGAATAGCGAAGCACTGAAGGACCTGGTTGTAGAGGCCCTCGAAGACATCAAGGGCCACGAGATTGTTACCATGGATGTCAGGTGCCAGACGGACATTGCTGATTACATGGTGGTCGCTAGTGGTGGAACCGGCAGGCAGGTAAAGGCGCTCATTAATAGCGTGCTAGTGAAGGCAAAGGCGCAGGGTGCTAACGTTGTAGGCGTCGAAGGTCAGGATACGGGTGAATGGGTGTTGTTAGATCTGACAGATGTGATTGTTCATGTGATGTTGCCGGCTGTCAGGGAGTTCTACGATCTTGAGCGCTTGTGGAGTATGGGGCCGAACAAAGAAGACAAATCGGTTGACTAGGGGGGATTTCACAGAATCCGGATTTTACGTTGTTAAAAATAGATTTAGTTGCCGTCGGTACGCGGCCACCTCTATGGGTGGTGCAGGGTATTGAGCAATACAGGTCGCGGATGAAACGCGATTGTCGGTTCGAGGTTCGGGAAATTAAAACGTCAGATAGAAATAAAAGACAACCCGTCGCTATAAACAAGGAATACGAGGCTAAGCTCCTTGGCAATCACCTTGATTCCAGTGCGCGAGTGATTGCGATGGATAGTCGTGGCAAGAGTTGGAGTACAGGGCAGCTCGCGAGGAAAGTAGAGGTTTGGAGCCAGCAAACCAATCACTTCCAGTTTGTGATTGGAGGCCCTGATGGCCTGGCGGATGTCGTTCTTAACAGAGCCGATGAAGTTTGGTCGCTGTCGAACTTAACCTTCCCGCACTTTCTGGTTAGAGTGCTGCTTACAGAACAGATTTACCGAGCGCTCATGTTGAATGCGAACCACCCGTATCATAGATGATTGTTTATGGTTGAACCTCTTGCACTAAAAGATCATACCTGGGAAAGCAAAATCTTCTTTGAGCGGATTGTTGTTTGCTTCGGTGTGCTAGGCGTTCTAACGTTGTTGCTGGTTGCGCGGTTCTTCTATTTACAGATCGTTCAGCACGATTTCCATACAACTTTATCTGATAAAAACCGAATACAGGTTCAGCCCCTGGCGCCGATCAGGGGGCTTATTTATGACCGCAATGGCGAATTACTGGCAGACAACTCACCGTCATTTAACCTCATGATTACGCCGGAGCGAGTGGACGACCTTGATCAAACGCTGAAGCGTCTTGGTTCGATATTAAGTTTGACCGATGAAGACATCGCAGGATTTAGGAGTCGAGTTAAACGGCAACAACGACCCTTCGGTTCTGTGCCCTTGCTATTCAAACTCACTACCGAGGAAATCGCGCAATTCAGCGTCGAGAGACACGCGTTATCTGGTGTGGAAGTAGAGGCAAAACTTGTTCGACATTATCCTCTCGGTGAGCTGATGGTTCATGCGGTAGGATCTGTGAGGCGTATCAATGAATCAGATGCACGGCGGCTTGATGCGATTGCCTATTCTGGCACTGACCATGTAGGCAAGATTGGAGTAGAAAAGTTCTATGAGGAAGACCTCCTCGGTAGCGTTGGATACCAGCAGGTTGAGATCGATGCCCGGGGCAAAGTGATGAAGGTTCTGGAATCTAGCCTGCCTTCGAGGGGTAAAGACCTGGTTTTGCATGTCGATAGTTCATTGCAAGCCGCCGCTAGTGAGGCTCTCGGAGGTCGGCGTGGAACCGTCGTTGCTATCGAGCCTAAAACTGGCGGGATTCTGGCGCTGGTCAGTAAGCCTGGATACGACCCAAACCTTTTCGTAACCGGCATCGACCACAAGACCTATGCTGCGCTGCGAGACTCCAAAGATGTGCCGTTTTTTAATCGCGCGGTTCAGGGGCAATACGAACCCGGCTCTACGCTTAAACCCTTTATCGGGCTTGCCGGTCTGGTGACGGGGATGACCAACGCTGAGTTTACCATCGACGATCCTGGATGGTTCAGGCTGCCGAATAGCGAGCGTTTGTACAGGGACTGGAACTGGCATGCCTCAGGTACCGGTGGCCATGGGGTGGTCAATTTTGAGAAAGCTATTTATCGTTCTTGTAACGTTTATTTTTATAAGCTTGCGCTAAAGATGGGTATTGATCGGCTTGATAATTATCTCGCCCTTTTTGGTTTTGGTGTTAACACAACCCTTGACCTGCCGGAAGCAAGAAGTGGCCTGTTGCCCTCTAGAGAATGGAAGGACAGAACGCGGGGATTACCCTGGTACCCTGGGGACACCGTGAATATAGGCATTGGTCAAGGCGATATGCTGGTGACTCCGCTTCAGCTCGCGACGGCGGTGTCAGTCATTGCTAATCGCGGAAAGTGGGTTCCTCCCAGAATGCTGAAGTCAGGGAGTGATCTGATCGACCGATCCACAGCACCAAGGCTGGACAGCATAGAACTAATACCCAGCCCAGTCTGGGATCTGGTGATCGGGGCCATGGAAAAGGTAGTACACCGAGGTGAGCAGGTGTATGGCGAAAACGGCACGGCCTGGGCCTATATCGGTCGGGATGTTGATTATCGAATGGCGGGTAAATCCGGCACGGCCCAAGTGGTGGAGATTAAGCAGGGAGAGGAATACGAAGCGGAAGAGTTGGATGAGCGTCAGCGAAAGCACGCATGGTTTGTCGCATTTGCTCCGGTAGATAATCCAACGATTGCGCTGGCGGTACTGGTAGAAAATGGTGGAGGCGGAAGCGAATTCGCTGCACCTGTTGCCCGGGCTGTTCTTGATCATCACCTGCTGAAAAATACCGAAACTTCTAGACGTAGAGTGGCATCGGTAGGTGAAGGACAGTGAGTCAGGATTTCGTCCGACAGTTGCCGCGCTCCGGGCTGATGAAACAACGAAAAGCAGGTCTTGGTCACGTCATCCACCTTGATATACCCATGCTGTTGTTGTTACTTATCATTTCAGCTTACGGGCTACTGATTTTATACAGCGCAGTGGGTCAGCAGGTTGAGCCGGTTATTTCTCAGGGCGTGAAGATTCTTGTGGGTCTGGTTTCCATGGTGGTGATTGCGCAAATATCACCGATCGTATACATGAGGCTTGCGCCCTGGATCTTCCTGATTGGGTTGATCGCCCTAGTATTTGTCTATTTTTTTGGGGTTGAAGTCAAAGGTTCTCGTCGATGGCTTAGAATCCCAGGGATTGTTACCTTTCAACCCTCAGAAATCATGAAGCTGATGTTGCCATTGATACTCGCGTGGTATTTCCAGGACAGGCATTTGCCGCCGAAGGCGCGGCACGTATTCTGGTCCCTGATGCTCATCGTTATTCCGGTGATGTTGATTGCTTTTCAGCCGGACCTTGGGACATCGCTTATCATTGCAGCCTCTGGTTTGTTCGTTTTATTTCTCGCCGGTGTCTCCTGGCGATTGGTATTTTCGGCCATTGGTCTTGGAGTTTTAACTGCGCCGGCCTTATGGTTTGTGCTGAGAGACTATCAACAGCAAAGGATTCTTACCCTGCTCGATCCGGAAAGGGACCCTCTAGGTGCAGGTTGGAACATCATTCAGTCGAAAACTGCAATCGGCTCGGGTGGGCTGTTTGGCAAAGGTTTGTTTGAAGGGACCCAGTCGAATCTGGACTTTCTTCCGGAATCTCAGACAGACTTTATTGTTGCGGTGCTGGGGGAAGAGTTTGGGTTCGCGGGTATTGTTACGTTGTTAATATTGTATTTACTGTTGATTGGCAGGGGTGTCATGCTCTCTGTCCAGGCTCAGGACACATTTGGCCGTTTATTATCAGGGAGTATAACCTTCACTTTCTTTGTGTACGTGTTTGTTAATATGGGTATGGTAAGTGGCATTCTTCCTGTGGTGGGGGTGCCTCTACCTTTCGTCAGCTATGGTGGAACTTCGATTCTCACCTTGTTTTTAGGTTTTGGCATTTTGATGTCTGTGCATACTCACCGAAGGAGGACTTTGTGATTTTCCGAATAATATTTTTTACGTTGTTGATGGTTCCGGTTACGACTTACGCAGTGGAGTACGTGGATAGAGCGGAAGTTCAGGCCTTCGTTAAAGAGCTGGCTGTTCAAGAATCTTTTAATGAGCGTGATTTACTCACAGTTTTTAGAAATGCCGAATACAAACAGAGCGTTATCGACGCGATGACGCGCCCCGCTGAACGAACGTTAACCTGGGCAAAGTACCAGGACATATTTCTCACTGAACGAAGGACGGTATCGGGTATTGAGTTTATGGAAAAGAACCGGGTGGCGCTCGAGGCTGCTTACGAAGTCTATGGTGTATCGCCAATTATCGTTACCGCCATCATCGGTGTTGAAACCATGTACGGAAAGATCGCCGGTAACTATCGGGTCCTTGATGCGCTGGCTACTCTGTCTTTCGACTACCCGCCGAGGTCCAAGTTTTTTAAACGCGAGTTAGGTGAGTTCATCCTGTTGGCGCGAGAAGAAAAAAAG
>TARA_B110000483_G_scaffold36065_1_pt1 | contig 10971 bp, 10 predicted proteins | sample TARA_B110000483 | Tara Oceans TARA_B110000483 (sample SAMEA4398176) | marine metagenome | biome: Polar Biome; feature: [SRF] surface water layer (ENVO:00010504); material: water (ENVO:00002006), including particulate matter (ENVO:01000060) such as... | depth 5 m
CGCCCCCGAGTTTTTACTAATGGACTTATAAACTTATGGCAGACTTAATAACTTTAGACGAATACAAGACTTCGGGAAAGATCGAAAGTACGAAGGATGATTCTCGTCTCAATACTATTATAACGTCAGTGAGTCAATTAGTAAAAACTTATTGTAACAACTCATTTGTAGACTACACCTCTACAAATAAAACAGAGTATTTTAATAACCACTATAGCGTTACATCTATACAAATGTCAGAAAGCCCTCTGCTCACCGTAGTCTCTGTGAAAGAGCGCAGCGGCATAGCATCCACATATAAAACATTAGTTGCAAATGTAGACTACTATGTAGATCTTGCAACTGATAGTGTATTTAGATCTAATGGCTCAAATGGATACACTCCCTACCCTATGGGACCAGGTGCTGTAGAAGTGATATATACGGCAGGATACACTTCCTGTCCTGCAGACTTACAGCTAGCAGTAATTGACTTAGTTACTTACTACCATAAGGATGAGCATAAGGCTCGTCAAACTATGCAAGGAGCAAGTACAGCGAATAACAGTACTTCTAGTCAAAATGATAATGTAGGCTTTCCAGACCATATTAAACGGGTTCTGGACTTGTATAAAAACTACTAATGGCTAAGGCGAGTTTAGATGCTCTACTCGTTGAGATAATACAAAGTGTTGAAAAGAACTCCACGGATTATAGAAACTTTAAGAGCAACAAATTAATCCATGGAATAACAGTAGACCATGCAGATATATCCCTAGAGATACAAAAAGAGTTTAGAGCTTTACTAAATATTGATAAGCTAGATTCTTCTTTAGTAGCCTTTATAGAGAAAGAGGCTTTAGACTTTACAAGTAAAATGTATACCGCTATTGCGGGTACTAATGGGGACGGTGCTTCTAACTTTGATCCCAAAGGGGGCAAGTGGGTAGAAGTAACAGAAATTATAGGAAACCAGACAAGTTTTAGTTTTTCTCTGGTGCCTAAACCAGGTAAAAGTGCAAGTATCTTTAATGCCTTTAAAAAAATAAAGCAAGCACAACAAGGAACACTGAATAAAAACCTAAAGGCAAGACTAAAACTAGAGAACTCAGGTGCCTATGATAAATTTACTTCTACTAAGCAAGGGCAAGCTTTTTTAGATATAGGGCATGAAGGGGGCTCTTCTGTATCAGCACAGAGACTAGCAGCAGTAACAAATACTATAAACCGTTTTGCAGTAACTACAGGTTCAGGAGGAAAGGCAGACGCAGCCTTGACTCAAGCAATAAAAGAGGCTCTGGGCTCTTTAAAATGGTCTATAGAAAAAAATGATAATGGACCTCCTATAGATATAGTACGTGTTAAATTTGAGAGTAAACAATTTAACAGAGACAATAAAAATGAAGTATTGCAGCTAAACAAGACCATAACAAAAATGGTAAAAAACATAGGTGTAGAGTTTGCAGAAGTAACAGGCTCAGACTCCTCTATAAGCAAGCGACAAAAAATGATATTAAAGCAGTTTGAAGCTACTTTAAAAGGTAAAAAAGGTGTTAAACTGACAGGTTTTGATACTGCCATTATAGCTTCTCATAAGGGACTAATAAGTAAGGATGCAAAGGGTGGAAAAGCAAGCACTTCTAGTTCTCTTGGAAGTAAAGGAAGCAAGACTACTCGCAGAAAAAAAGCAGCTAACAAAGGAGTTTCTAGCAGCCCTTTAGCAATGATAGTAATGCTAAATAAGAAACTGCCAGATACTGTAAGAAAGAACATGACGTCTCCTAGATTGCAGAATAGAACTGGAAGATTTGCACAAAGTGTAAAAATTACTGATATAATGATGACACCACAAGGCTTCCCTAGTATTGGCTACACTTACCAAAGGGATCCCTACCAAGTGTTTGAAGATGGTAGCTCAGGTAATTGGTCTAATGAATATAGAGATCCAAGAAAATTAATTGATAAGTCTATCCGAGAATTAGCAGCAACGACAGCAACCGGAAGATTTTACACTAGGAGAACATAATGGACCAAAGACAGTATACAACTCGAAGACTTGGTATAGTAGAAAGTCTTGTCGAATACTTAAAAGATATTGATGGTTCAGGACACTATTTAACAAACCTAGACCAGAACGTGTCTCCACGTCTTAAGTTCTGGGACGAAGTAGAAGAGTTTCCTGCAATTCATCTAAATGCGGGCTCTGAGACAAGGCAGTACCAAGGCGGAGGGATGAAAGACAGATTTTTATCTATTACTATTCGCTGTTATGTAAAAGAAGAAGACTCGGTAGCAGCTTTAGATGCGTTATTAGAGGATGTAGAAACTGTAATAGAAGAACATTCAAGACTTAAGTATAAAGATCGCAATAATGTTGATCAATATACACAACAAATCACAGTTATTAGTTTAGATACTGATGAAGGTGTACTTGAACCCCTAGGAGTGGGAGAAATGCTCATAGAGGTTCGATATTAGAAAATACTGGCACGAACAAAAGTTCACGTCCATGTCTTTTCAGGATAACATAGGAGATTAACTATGGCAAATGATTTATTTTTCAGTAGAGACACCAAAGTAGTTGTGTCAGACGGTACAACAGCATGGGAGATTCCAGTACTAGACGGGTTCTCGTTCTCGCAAGCAACAAACTCTTCAGAGGTAACTTTGCAAGAGATGGAATCAGCAGGTGGTGGTTCACGTCGAGGTCGTAAGATGTTTAATGACTCGGTAGCACCCGCAGAATGGTCTTTTTCAACTTACGCACGTCCGTTTAAGTCTACAATAGATGCAGCAGACGGCTGGGACGGTACTTCGGCAGCTATGCACGCAGTAGAAGAGTGCTTATGGGCAGCTCTTGTAAGTAAGTCATCTTTTACAGACGGTGGAGCAGACGCTAATTCATCATGGTCGACTAGTATAGCTAATTCAGCAACAGCTTGTACTATTGACTTTAATGACTCCAATACGGCTACACTAAAAGAGCTTGATATTTTCTTTATAATGGGAGCAGGTACTTATAGTGCCGGGACTCACCAAGTGTACAAGCTGGCAAGTTCAGTAGTTAACTCAGCAAGTATTGACTTTGATATTGATGGTATTGCTACTATTAACTGGTCAGGTTTTGCTTCAACTATTACAGATGAAGGTTCACAGCCTACTGTAAGTATTAAAGAAGGGTTACTTGCTACGAATAACTTTATTCGTAACCGTCTAACTACTTTGACAGCTACTGCAACTGCAGCGGGTAACATTGTAACTTCTTATGCTCTTACTCTTACAGGCGGTACTATTAGTTTTGAGAATAATATTACCTTTCTTACACCAGAAACTTTAGGAGCGGTAAACTCGCCTATTGGTCATGTAACTGGTAATCGTACTATTGGTGGAAGCTTTACTTGTTACTTGAGCAACACTGCTACTGCGTCTTCTGATTTATTCGAAGACTTAGCAAGCTCTACAAGTGTAATAACAAATGACTTTAACCTAGTATTCGACATTGGTGGAGTAGCAGCAAGTCCTGCAGTTGCCCCACATCTTCAAATAACTTTGCCTACTTGTCACTTGGAAATTCCGTCGCACTCTATCGAAGACGTTATCTCGCTAGAGACTTCTTTCCACGCACTACCTACTAGTATTACGGCAGCAGATGAAGCTACTATTGTCTACAAAGGTGTAACAGCAGCGTAAAAAAAGTTCTTGACATACGAGGTCTTTTGGACTATACTATGTAATAGAAAATCAGAGCAGGGATGAATTTTCATCCCTGTTTTGTTTCCACTAAACAGACACTTAAGGATATAACATGACAGACACACCTGTTTCATTAGCGAGCCTCATGACTCCTAGCAAAACCGTAACAATAGATTTTCCAGGCTACAAGGGTATGACCGTGGATCTTTGTTATTTAGCACGAGAAGAGCTAGTTAATCTTCGTAAAAAATGCGTAACAACTAAATTTAGTAAAAAAACTCGTCAACCCGAAGAGATACTTGACGAAGATAAATTCTTACTAGAGTACTGTAAGGCTGTTATTAAAAATTGGGAAGGCTTTAAATATCAATACTTAGAAGAGCTTCTTTTGGTTGATGTTGCAGCTTTTGACCCTAATGATACACTTGCCTACACTACTGATAATGCTGAGCTTCTTATGAGAAACTCAGGTGACTTTGATACTTGGGTCACAGAGACGGTGAGTGAATTAGAAAATTTTACTGGGAACAAGTAGAAGAAATACATTCCCTACTTGAACGCCATGTAAAACAATCTGATCAAATAGATATAGATAAGTACCTTTCTATTTGCGAGCAATTAGGGGAAGAGCCTGATCCACAAAAGATGCCACTTGAAGTCTCAGGTTTTCCTGCGGAAGTTCAAGTGGCATTTTTTCTATATGGATTTCTCGAAGATAGGTACGAAGGGATGAGTGGCATGTACATGGGTAAAAGCTGGAATAACATTGAGTTTTTGTTTGATACTTATCGAATAGAAGAACCAAAGGTTACTTTGTATTATATGAAGCTGATAGAAAACACTAGTGTTGCATATAGATCCGAACAGGCACAAAGAAAGCAAAAAGCAGACGAACGCAAGTCTGCGGGCGGTGGAAAAAATTTCACCCATAATGTGAAAGGCTAATGGCAAAAAAGAATAAAGTTGAAATTGATGTAGTTGTTGATGATAAAGGCTCTACTAAAAAAGTAGGTGTGGAAGCTAAAAAAGCTGCTTCTGGTCTTGACAAAGTAGACACATCATCACGAAATGCGCAGAAAGGCATAAAAGGAGTAGCACAGACTGCCTCTGCCGGAGGTAAAAACTTCGCAGGCATGTCTAGAGGTATGGGTGGCCTTGTAGGAGCTTATGCATCTTTTGCTGCTCAGATGTTTGCTTTAACTGCTGCTTTTGGTTTCTTCAAAAGAGCAGGTGACTTATCTGTTATGCAACAAGGTCAAGTAGCGTATGCTTCCGCAACAGGTATAGCTATGAAATCGTTAGCTAAGGATATTAATGACGCTACAGGTTCTCAGATAACATTTAGAGATGCTTCACAAGCTGCCGCTATAGGCAATGCTGCAGGCTTAAGTGCTGATCAAATGGTACGACTAGGTTCTGCAGCAAAAGATGCGTCCGCCGTTCTTGGCAGAGATGTTACAGATGCTTTTAACCGATTAATACGAGGTGTAACAAAAGCAGAACCAGAATTACTTGACGAATTAGGTATTATCTTACGCTTAGATACCGCCAGTGAAAACTATGCGCGTAGCTTAGGAAAAGCAACAAATGATCTAACTCAATTCGAGAAAAGCCAAGCAGTAGCTAACGAAGTTTTAAGCCAGGCAGAAACGAAGTATTCAGCAATTCTTGCTGTAACAGGCGGTGGAGCAGTTAATCAGTTTGCAAAGTTAGGAAAGAGTATGGATGATGTAGTAATGACCATACAAAATGCTGTATTACCTGCTGCGAACCTTTTAGCTAAAGTTTTAGGAGATACTCCCGTTCTTGCTGCCGCAGGTTTTGCGTTATTAGCTGCAGGCCCTATGAAGGCGATGGGTTTTAGTATAAAAGAATCCGCAGCAACTTCGGCAAAAGCAGCTGTACAAGCAAAAGCAGACTATGCTCAGCGTAAAATGGATATACTGGAGACTACCAAAGCTATTAACTTGGAAAAAGTGGCAATACAACAAAAAGCTCAGGCTAGTCTTAAATCCGAAGGGTACACAGGAAAGTCTAAAGTATTAAAAAATGTAGCTACAACCGGAATTATAACCCCTCAAGCCAGAGCAAGCATACGAAAAGGTTTACAGGCTGTAAATTTAGATGTAAAAGAAAGTACTGTCATTCAAAAAGGTATGTTCAAAGGCTTGACAGTAGGAGTTGTCAATGAGTATAAGGTAATGGTAGCGCGTCTAGACGGGTTAGAAAAGGCCAAAGCAGCAGGAACTGTTACAAATGTACAAAGAATGAAACTAGCTTGGGGGGCTCTTGCTACAGGTGTTAAATCCGCAACAGCAGCTGTTGCTGGGTTTGGTGCAATGATGCTGAGAGTTTTTGGCTACGTCTCCCTAGCAATCACTGTATTCTTTGTATTTAAAGAAATGTTATCAATGGATAAAGAAGTAACGGCGGCAACAGCTGCTTTAGAGAAACAAAGAGACAAAGTAAAAGATTTAATAAAAGAATATAAACATTTTATTGAAGTACAACGAATTATGCGCCAGGAAGGAACAGGTTCTCAAGGTATTCAAAGTTCTGCGGCAGTAGGAGGTCTCATAGGCTCCTTAAATACTTCAGGTACTATGCAGCTCTTAGAGGATTATGTAAACTATCAAGAAAAAGCAGCGGCTTCTGGATATGACGTAGCTTTATCTCACTTAGAAATAGCCAAAGCCACAGGAGCCTCTGCAGATGTACTCGAATATTATGAAAACCGAGTAGGTGCCACAAGCGGAAGAGTAGGAAAGCTATTAAGAAAGTTGTTCGGATCTTCTTTAGATGCCGAAGGTGCAATAACAGATGCTGAATTAAATGCAAAAAAATTCATGGATACTCAAATAAAAGCTATAGATGATATTATAGCAGAGTTTGGAGGCAACAAGGCTTTCGAAAATTTTAGAAACCTGTTAGTAGGTGGAAAAGGTACTACAGAAGAAATACAAGCAGCTAAAGATGCTGTTGCCGGTATAACAGACACTTTCAAAGGATTTAATAAAACAGTGCAAGAAGCTGCAGACGCCTCTGCCAGTTTTAATAACACCCTTGCACCTAGTAATGCCGCAGAAAATGCCATTCTTAAACAGCAAAAGATAATAGCTGAAGCACAGAAACTAAGAGAAAATTACAAACCCAGTACTGCAGAACAACAAGCAGCAGATGCGGGCATGCTTATCTCAAATCCCATGATGACTAAAAGTCGTAAAGATGAAACTGCGGCCGAATTAGAGATAAAAAGACTAATGAGAATTAATGAAGCTCAGGCAAAACGTAACAGACTTTTAAATGCGGCAACTTTAGAGGTAAAAAAAGCAGCACAAATAGAGCACCCACTCTATAGAGCTAGACTAACAAGCATGGCTCAAGTCACTGTAGCCACTCAAAAAAGATTCCAAGTAGAAGATGAAATATCGGTACTTCAAAACGAAGTAATAGGAACAGGTAAAAAAGGCAATCTTCAGCAGGAAAGGACGCTTGCAAACCTAAGATCAAAATTAGCTTTAACAGTAGTTGATGAAGAAAGTGCAAAAAGAAAACTAGAGCTTAACACCGAGGTGTTTGCAATAGAAGTACAGATTTATAACTTAAAAACTAATCAAAAATTAGTACAGTCGGCAAAGCAGCTTTTAGATTTTGATAAGCAAGCTCTTGACATTGCAAGTAGAAAGCAAAGAATTGAAGAAGCACAGTCAAAAAGAAAAATAGAAAAAGCAATTAGTGCTCAAGAAGGTCCCGGAGGCTTATTACAGTACGAGCCGCAAATACGCGCGGAATTAGAGGCGCAAGCTGCTAAAGATCAACTTGAAGCAAAAAAAGCTAATATCAAAGCAGAGTTTGCTTTAAAAAAACAAATGCAAAAAGCTGATAATGATTTACAGATGTTTAAGTACCAGTTATTGCTTATGGAAATGGAAAAATTAAAAATCGAACGAAAGAACTTAGCTACTGGATTTCGATTAGCTGCTGCTAAAGAAAAAGACCCCGCTGTTAGGCAAGGATTACTAGATCAAGCTAATGAGATCAGTTCTCTTATGTTTGGGGATACTGTACTGACAGGTATAATTTCCTCAATTCAAAAAATTATAACTGGTCTGCCGGAAAGAGGCAAGGCCCTTATTGAACTTTTAGATGCTGAAGAAGTAGAAGCACTTAAACAAGCAGGCTTTGAAGTTGACAATCTAGCTAGTAAAGCGGCAGACCTACAACCTATGGAAGTACTGCTAAAAGACCTGGGTGCAAGTGTTGGTGATAATATGTCAAGCGCTTTTACAGCCATGGTTACAGGTGCGAAAAGTGCAAAAGACGCTTTTGCAGATATGGCAGTAGGTATACTTAAAGATTTAGCTGCAATGATTGTAAAAATGGCAATTCTCAATATGTTCAAAGGTACCGGATTTGGAAACTTTATAGGACTAGGCGCGCGAAGTGGTGGAGTATTCGATCAAGGTAAAAAAATGTCAGGATATGCTACCGGAGGGATTGCAAAAGGCTCTACTTCTGGATACCCTGTTATGATGCATGGAACCGAAGCAGTCGTACCTCTTCCTAACGGAAAGTCAATACCTGTACAAATGTCAGGAAATGGCGGAGGCAGTACAAATAACATCGTAGTTAATATATCCACAGAAGGGCAATCCAGCAAGCAAGGTAGCTCTGGACCAGACATGGACAAACTCGGTGGCGCAGTAGCAGCAGCAGTTCAAGTAGAACTACAAAATCAAAAACGATCAGGCGGAATACTTAATCCGTACGGAGTAGCATAATGACAATAGGTTTTATATACACAGGTACAACATATGCAACACCTGATAAGTCAATGTCAAAGCAAAGTGCTCCTCGAGTACTTGTAGCGAGCTTTGGAGACGGGTATGAGCAACGTATTGCAGATGGAATTAATACTTTAAAAGAGACTTACTCTCTAAGTTTTGCAAATCGTCCAAAAGCTGATATTGATGATATAGTAGCTTTTTTAGATGGAAAGAAGGGCGTTAGTTCTTTTCCTTTAATTTTACCTGATTCTAATGTAACTTCCAACCCTGTAGGACCCGCAGGTGTTGGAGAAAGAGAAGTTAAAGTAGTAACAACAGATTATTCAACAACCTATAGCTATGATAATTTTTATAGTCTTTCACTATCCTTAAAGAGAGTTTTTGAAGCATGAGTAACGTAATTGCAACAGATGTACAAACACAAGAAATTGATTCTGCGCTTATAGAGTTATTTGAAATAACTTTGCCAAATGGAACCACTCTGTACCTCCATCCTGGCTTAGACTCTGACTTAACAGATGTACAGTTTCGAGATAAAACTACTCCCTACGCTATTCGCGACTATAACCCTATGCCAATGATGATTGACGGTTTATCTTTACAAGCAGATGGCGCTTCTAGTAGGCCCGCACTTACCGTTGCCAATATAGGAACTTTATTTCAAACAGAACTAGGCGACTTTAAAAATGATGACTTAATAGGCCAAAGACTTGTTCGTCGTCAAACTCTTCGAAAATACCTAGTAGGAGGAGCTGAAGACGCATCTCCTCCAATAGAGTTCCCTTCACAAGAGTACGTAATTGATAGAATAGCAGAAGAAAACCCTATTTCTATTACCTATGAAGTAGCTACTCCTTTTGATCTCGAAAACATACAACTACCCAGACGTATTGTAGTCGGTAAATACTGTAGCTGGAAATACCAAGGACATGCTTCCGGAAAAGGTGGCGGATGTACGTGGAATACAGACGGAGCAGTAAACTATAACGGAGATGGAACTGTGCGTGCTCATAACGCCTATTTTGACATTGACGATAGACCTCTCGTAGCCTCAGAAAGTATCACTGCCACTTTTAATGCAAGTACTGCATACACTACTAGTGACTATATTACGGATGGAGGTAAGTTTTGGGTGCGTACAATTGCAGGGAGTGGCAACGCTCCTTCTATAACTTCTGCTTATTGGAAAGAAGTTCGTAAATGGACTGAATGGGCTTCGGGAACTACTTATCAAATAGGCGCTCTTGTTCGGTATAATGCAGTAACAATATGGAAAGCGACTGGAGTTTCAACAGGACAAATACCTACACATACAAGTCCTTACTGGGTTAGAGAAGAAGTATGCGGTAAAACACTACAATCTTGTAAAGCTCGATACGGGTTTAAGCCTTCGGCCCTAACAAGTGCAAATCAAAAACCAGAAGGAGCAACTAACTTAGCTGCTCGTTTACCTTTTGGATCATTTCCCGGAACACTGAAATATTAAATATGAATCAATTAAAAGAAATAGAAGAGCATTTTGAGAAGTGGTACCCTAAAGAAGGTTGCGGCGTACTAGCAGTAGTTAAAGGAAAGAAAGAATGGTTTCCTTGTGATAATGTAGCAGAAGATGAGAATGACTTCGTTATAGACTCAAAACAGTATATTAGTATAGGACACCGAGCAGATATTGTAGGTATTGTACATAGCCATCCCGAGGGAACCACAGAGCCTAGTGGAAATGATATTAAATACTGCAATGCAATCGGCATACCTTATTATATATTTAGTTATCCTGAAATGGACATGGAAATATTACAGCCTGTACGCGATACCAAACCTCTTTATGGAAGAGACTATGAATTTGGTGTAAGTGATTGTTTAGAGGCTTCCAGAGATTATTATATAGCAAAAGGTTTAAATCTTCCTATGCGGCTTCCTTTTGAAGATAATTGGTGGGAAAAAGGGTTAGATTACTTTACTGATGAGTACATAAGTACTTGGGGTTTTGAAAAAGTAGAAGGCAATATGCAAAAAGGCGATTTTTTAGTATTCACAATCAAGGCTTTAGTAGGCAATCATTGTGGAGTTTATTTAGGTGATGATATATTCTATCATCATGCAGAGAACAGAATATCCTGTAGGGAAAATCTTTATCCCTTTTGGAAAAAGTATATAAGTGGGGTCTATCGTTATGCAACATAATGTGTATTTACAAGGAGAGCTAGGAGAAAGGTTTGGGAGCAAGTTTATTGTTAATACTAACAACTATGCTGATATTTTTAAATGTATAAATGCAAATAGACCCGATTTTCTACCTTATGTAAGAAAATGTCACCAAGAAGATATAAATTTTATGGTTGAGACAGAGGATGGGTCTATTGATCAGACAGACCTAATAGTTCCTATTTGTAAAGGAGATGTGACTATCTCTTTAGTACCTGCGGGCTCTAAAAGCGGGATAGGAAAAATACTAGCAGCTATTGCTATTATTGCTGTAATTTATTTTACAGGCGGATTCGCAGGATTAGGA
>TARA_B110000483_G_scaffold22203_1_pt1 | contig 10944 bp, 2 predicted proteins | sample TARA_B110000483 | Tara Oceans TARA_B110000483 (sample SAMEA4398176) | marine metagenome | biome: Polar Biome; feature: [SRF] surface water layer (ENVO:00010504); material: water (ENVO:00002006), including particulate matter (ENVO:01000060) such as... | depth 5 m
CTATCAACATGGCCGCAGGTTTCATACAAGGGAAGATAGCACAGTATGGCAAGATTGCATTCAAGGCCGTGACAAATTTCTTTAGAGGATTCAGTGATGCGAGACTGAAAGAAGATGTAAAATTAGTTGGCAAGTCACCTATGGGTATCAACATATATTCGTTTAAATACAAACAGTCAGCAGGAACATACGAGGGCGTGATGGCCCAGGAAGTTCCATGGGCGAGAGAAATGACAGACACAGGATTCTACATGGTAGATTACAGCAAGGTGGATGTTGAATTCAGGAGATTGAACTAATGGCTTACGATAATGACACACCCGACCTAACAAACGGAGCAGTGGCCTTCAAAGGTTTCAGCTCACGTGCGGACAAACAGAACTTCAAGCTGTACGATTTCGAGGTCGCCAAGCAGGATCTCATCAATCGACTGAGCATACGTAAGGGCGAGAGGGTGGAAAACCCGGAGTTTGGAACCATAATATACGATGTGATGTTTGAACCATTCACTGAAGCACTAAAACAAGCTGTAGTTGACGATGTAACAGCCAATCTTAATGCTGATCCGCGGATCAGCACAAGTGAAATACTAGTGACAGAAGCTGATCACGGCATAGCCATACAGGCCACTATAACGTATGTTCCCCTGAACATCACGGAGAAGTTGAGATTTAACTTCGATGAGAACTCACTACTGCGTCTATCTTAATACACGCACATTTCCTAACACATAAATATCGTTGTATACACTATGGCCACAACAGATAGACAGAACAGATTACTAGTAGCGGAAGATTGGAGAAAGATCTACCAGTCCTTCCAACAGGCAGATTTCAAAAGTTACGACTTCGAAACTTTGAGAAGGACCATGGTAGCGTATCTCCAGGAGAACTACCCAGACGATTTCAACGATTTCGTTGAGAGTTCTGAGTACGTGGCACTGATTGATCTGATAGCATACGTGGCACAGGCACTTTCATTCAGAGTTGATTTGAATGCCAGGGAAAATTTCCTCGAAACAGCAGAGAGAAGAAACTCGGTGTTGAGGTTGGCGAGACTGATCAACTACAATGCAAGAAGAAATAAACCAGCAACCGGACTTCTAAAAATAGACACACTATCGACCACACAGGATGTTAGGGATTCATCAGGAACAAATCTTGCTAACAGCACAGTGGTGTGGAACGATTCAGCAAATTCAAATTACAGAGAACAGTTCACGGCGATATTGAATGCGGCGAACCAGACGGGACAGTTGTTCGGTCAGCCGAGAGAGGCAGACAAGATAGGAGGGATAGCCACAGAAATTTACACATTAAGTTCTAATCAGAACGATCTTCCTATATTCGAATTTGCAAAAAGTGTAGGCGGCATACCTAGAAATTTCGAGGTAGTACCAAGCACAATAAATGATTCATCTTCGATATACGAATCTGCTCCGATCAACGGAACAGGACTGACATACGCATACAGAACAGATGGGTCTGGAGATAGTTCAAATAACACGGGTTTCTTCTTCTTGTTCAAACAAGGCAGTATGCAACAGACAGAGTTCACAGTGGACACGGCGATCACAAACTACGTTAAATCAATAGGTGTTGCTAACATAAACGACAGTGACGTGTGGCTTTACAAAACAGACCAATTTGGACAGACCGTCCAGGCATGGGAAAAGGTACCGTCATTATCAGGGAACAATGCTGTGTACAATTCACTATCAAAATCTCAAAGATCCATATACAATGTAGTAACCAAGAACAACGACACAATAGACCTAGTGTTTGGAGATGGTAACTTCTCAGATCTTCCTTTGGGTTCTTTCAGAGCCTATTACAGGGTCAGTGACAACTCTAAGTATTCTATACAACCGGCTGACATGCAGAACGTTCAGGTGTCAGTGCCATACATAGATGCCAATGGTTCACAACAGACATTGACAGTTAACATGAGTCTGAAGTCGAACGTGTACAACGCCGCGGCAACAGAAACGAATGACTCTATCAAGGAGAAAGCACCACAGGTGTATTACTCACAGAACAGGATGGTCACTGCCGAGGACTACCAAGTGGTTCCGTTGTCAGCATCACAGGAAATAGTTAAAGTTAGATCAGTGAACAGATCCGCATCAGGCATATCGAGAGCAAAAGAAATTTTAGACCCAACTGGAGCATATTCGAACGTGAGTGTGTTCGCAGAGGATGGCATACTGTACAAGGAAGAAACCACACAACAGTTTACGTTTTCTTTCACAGGAAGGAATGTTATACAGTCGACCATAGACACATTGGTAGAACCCAAGATCAAGGAAGCATATTCAAGGCAGTTCTACTATGACAAGTACGACCCACAGGACTTAACATCTCTCACAGCCACATGGAGTTCAACAACAACAGGAACAAACTCTAATACAGGATATTTCACATCAGGAGGCGCATTGATAATAGGTGACAGTGCAACATCAAACTTGAAATATGCCAAGCCAGGAGCGTTGATTAAATTCACGTCACCTGACACACGAAAATTTTTAAATGGTACCTTGGTAACACCTACAACAGAGAATGCAGAAGACAGAAGATGGGCAAAAATTGGTGCAGTAGAAGGAGATGGAGCCAATGGTGGACTAGGCAATCTAGCATCAGGGGTAGGACCGATCACACTATCCAGTATAGTTCCGAGTGGAGCAATAATTAATGCTGTTATACCTTACCTGACAACATCCTTTTCTACGGCACTAGAGGCAGACCTAGTCGACAGAATAGAGGCATACGAAGAATTTGGTCTTAGATACGACATAGACTCTGGAACATGGAAAGTAATAACCAGCACTAACCTGAGTTCGAGTTCGGTGTTCAGTTTGACTGAGCAAGGTAACACAGCAGGAACCAATCTAGATGCGAGTTGGTGGTTCAAATTCACCAATGATGGTAACACTTACACGGTCACTTACCGTAAAATGGAATACATATTCGAATCAGAAGGACAGAACAAGTTCCACTACGATGTTGAAGAAAAAATATACGATTATAAGACAGGCAAAAGTGTTAAAGACACAGTTACGATATTAAAGACAAACTCTATATTGTCCACAGGCAACAGTATAGGTTACCCACTCACATGGCAGGTTGTAGACACAGTGGTAGAAGCAGATGGCTTCCAGGACAATAGGAAGATAAAAATAGGTTTCTTAGACGACGACGATGATGGCGTTGTAGACAATCCAGAGATATATGATATATTCATAGAACCGGACACTTCGGTGTCGACTAAGTTTGTCTTCTTTGAGAAGTACGTATCTTACGACAACATAGAGAGATTCAGACCATACGCCGCAACCAACTTCATAGTGACGGCGAACGAGACAAGTATTGATCTGAATACGTCAACATATACCGACGGACAGTTGTTCTATTTCTACGCCGATGCAGAGAACGTGATCAAAAAGTACAGGCTAACAACCAACACGTTATCAACCACAACAGACTACCAAGCCAAAAACGGAAGGAGTTCGATCAACTTCCATTACAAGCACAATGCCGGGCAGGAGACCAGGATAGACCCTAGTGTTTCCAACATTGTAGATGTGTATATGTTGGAGAGGACCTATGACAACCTGTACAGGTTATGGCTACAGGACGGTGGGGTACAACCAATTACGTCCACAGCTGACCAATTAAGGATCAATTATTCAGGCGTGCTGGATCCTTTGAAATCATTGAGCGACCAGATCATCTATCACCCAGTGAAATACAGGATACTGTTTGGATCAAATGCAGATGAGGAACTACAAGCAACTTTCAAGGTTGTCAAGAACACAAGAACAAATGTCACAGACGCAGTGATCAAGACAAGGGTCATTGCCGCAATAAATGAATTCTTCGCACTAGACAACTGGGATTTTGGTGACAGCTTTTACTACACAGAATTAGCCGCTTACGTACACAATCTCCTCGCTCCAGATCTACTGACGGCAGTTATTGTGCCAAATCAAACAGGACAGAGTTTTGGATCTCTGTTCCAGATCAATTCAGCGGCAGACGAGATTTTTATCAGTGGGGCCACCGTTGATGATGTTTCAATCATAACTGCACTAGGAGCCAACCAATTGGCGGCATCCGGTACAGTGATTACATCAACATCAACTGCCACAACAAATACGACAACAGGATCAGCAGTGTCAGGCTCTACTACAACAGGTTCGCGATCAAGCACCGGCAGTAGTGGGGCAGGATACTAATGGCCGATAATCCAACAAACTCATCAACAAATAACGAAGTTGTAAAGCAAGGCAACAACGAGTACAGAAGGACTGTACAGCACTTACCGGCGTTTTACAGGACTGACGCCAACCAACGATTCCTATCAAGCACACTGGATCCATTAGTACAGAAAGGTGAGCTGGAGAGATTAGACGGTTACATTGGTAGGCAGGATGCCTACACTAGAACAGTAACAGACAGATATCTGACTGCGACAAACAGAGACAGGTTCGCATATCAGTTGGAACCTGCTGTGACATACACAGACAAAGACACAACATCTGTCAATCCAGAGGATCAAGTTAAATTTACAGGAACGTACGATGACTACATCAATCAGATCAAGTACTTTGGCGGCAAGGTGGACAATCACGACAGGCTCAACAAGGAAACGATATATTCGTGGAATCCGGCCATAGACTACGACAAACTGATCAACTACAGGGAGTACTACTGGGTACCATCAGGCCCGACAGTGATCGAGATAGATTCTGTAGGCACAGGTGCGGTAGCAGAGTACACAGTAAATGCATATCCCGATGACGGTAGTACAGCACGTGCATATGATTTCCCACATTTAGAGAATGAGAGGAACCCTGAGCTGACAGTGTACAGGGGCAACACATACAAATTCAATGTGGACGCACAAGGTCATCCTTTATGGATAATGACGGAACCTTACAAGAGTCAACTATCAACAGACGGATCAACATCCACCTTATACACATCGGGTGTGACCAACAACGGTGCAGACCAAGGCACGGTGACGTTCACCATCCCAACTGACGCACCAGACACTTTATATTACCAATGCGGAAACCATGATTCCATGTACGGGATCCTGAACGTTAAAACGGTAACCACAACGTCACAGATCAATCCAGCAGACGACATAGTGGGGGTTAAAAATTACAGTTTAAGGACACTGGACTTATCAAATGGTATGAAAGTGAAATTCACCACGAGCAAGGTGGGATCGGCTTACCACGACAAGGAATACTACGTGGAGGGTGTGGGAGAATCGATATCGTTGACAGACACTGCCAACCTGACCACCCCAGAGACCTACGCCGACGACGGTGTTCCTACAGAAAAGGATTACATAACAATCAACAGGGGATCACTGGACCAGAATGCTTGGTCTAGATACAACAGGTGGTTCCACAGCTCTGTGATATCAGAAGCATCGAGGATCGCAGGAACGGAATTGGTGCTGGACGAGAACGACAGGGCCAAGAGACCCATCATAGAATTCGATTCTGGTCTTGAACTGTACCAGTTTGGTACTGTGGCCAAGACACCGATTGACCTGTATGACACGAGCACAACAGATGCATTGAGTACAATACCCAACACACAGGGTTACTTCATTGACGATGTGGCGATAGCAGAAGGCATGAGGATCATATTCTCAGCAGACACAGACCCACTGGTCAAGAACAAGATATACGTGGCCAACTTCGTGAATGCAGGAGACTCGTCATTGGTATTGTCACTGACACTGACAGAAGCGTTTGACGGCAAAGTATCGGACAAAGAAAACATATATGTGAAGAGCGGAACAGTGAACAAGGGAAAATCATTCTATTACAACGCCAGGACAACATTCTGGGAACAGACACAGACCAAGACAGGGGTCAACCAACAGCCATTATTCAACATGTACGATGAGAATCATGTGCCGTTCGATGACACAACGGCATACCCAAGCTCCAATTTCGTGGGAGCGAAAGTGTTCTCGTATGCGACATCAGACACGGCAACTACAGACACTGTGTTGGGACTCAAGGTAAAATACAAAACCATAAACAACGTGGGAGATATCGTGTTCGATTCAGACCACACTTCAGGAACGTTCACTTACAAATCAGGAGCAATGTCTGTAACAAAGAATCTAGCAGAAGGACACCTGCACTACACCACAGGAAGATTGACACACAATTCCAGGAGCGCCTGGATCAAGCGAACTGCCGAGAGCAAACAAAGGGTGATCCGTACACACATTGTGGACGAAACAGAGAAAAAGTTGTTCCCAATAGACTTCTACAAGAATTCAACTGCACTCACAGATCTTGAGGTTTCGGTTTCTGTCAACGGTGCGAGGAAAACAATAACCACAGACTACACGTTAGTGAACGGCACAGCAAACAAGTATGTGAAATTCAACAATGCATTAGCAGTGAATGATCAGATCAGGATTGCTGGTTACAGCAGTGCTGACAAGATCGCAGGCAAGGGAATATACGAGATACCTGATAACTTGGCAACCAACAGCCTAAACCAACAACTGGGCACATTCACCTACGGACAGATATTGAGTCACGTCAGGGATATTTTTGACAAGAACCAAGATGTGACAGGCACGATCCCAGGCACGTCAAATCTCAGGGACATACCTTCTGCCAGACTAAAAGGCGGAAGCATACATCAACATGAGGGATCTCTGTTGCCGGCAATATTTGGTCTGATAGACCAGAATGCCAACGTGATAACGGCCATAGAGCATGCCAACCAAGAGTATGAGAAATGGTACAACGCATTCCTCACACACGCCACAGGAACAGCATATGAAGGCATACCCGCGGACAGGGTTGATGAGATCATAACAGCAATAACACAGGGCAGGAACAACACCTTCCCGTTCTATTATGAGGACATGATAGGTTGGGGAGAAAACGTTTCCACCAGGACATACACGGTACAGGGTGTGTTACAGAATGAGTACCCACTAGATTCTCAACACAGTATGACCACAACTAGCAACAGGGCAGTGTATGTGTATGTGAATGATATGCAGTTGATCATAGGATCGGACTACACATTCAGCACAACAGATGACTCGGTAAACATCACGGCGACACTGGCTATAGGCGATGTGGTCAAGATCAAGGACTATACAGACACAACAGGCAGTTACATGCCAACTACACCAACCAAGCTAGGAATGTATCCAATATTTAAACCAGAGACATTCACAGACGACACTTACATAACTGACACGGTAGTGATCAGGAGACATGACGGATCGATTATCAAGGCATATGGTGATGACAGGGATGACCTCATCTTGGAACTAGAGAAAAGAATTTATAACAACTGCAAGGTTGCATACGACAGCACACTGTTGGACATACACGATGTGGTACCGTCTGCATTCTCATCAACAGAATACACACTACCAGAGATCAACGACACAATGGGTCCGGACTTCTACACATGGGCTGGAAGGAACAACGTGCAGTACATCAACAACACTCAGTTTGTTGACGGCAATGCGTTCACATACAACTACTCTTTTTCGACAAGCAGGGTATCAGGTGAGAAAATGCCAGGATACTGGAGAGGAATATATCAATATTTCTATGAAACAGATGCTCCTCACACTAGACCATGGGAGATACTAGGACATTCAGAGAAACCCACTACATGGGACGCTACATACGGAACAGCACCATACACTTCGGGCAATGATGTGTTATGGAATGCCATAGCAACACACCCCGGACACTTTGGGAAACCAGATATCAAGAATTATCTGCCAGTTGATGCTTCGGGAAATTTACTGGATCCAATAGCGGCCAGATTAATAGACCATTTTGACATACCTGGAAGATCTTTGCCATGGAAGTTTGGTGATCAATCCCCGGCCGAGACGGCATGGAGGAGATCAAGTGCCTATCCGTTCACTGTGATCAAGACACTGGCACTGACGAAACCGGCTAAATTCTTTTCTAATTATTTTGATCTTTCCAGACTGACCACTAACGTTTCCGGCAATCAGATCTACGTAGACACGGGAGTAAGGAAAACGGTTGCGAATGCCAAGTATCACCTAGAGACAGTGACGGACAACAACACGGGAATTACTACGAGATACCAGACATCGGGATACCAGAACTTTGTAATCAATAACATGATAGCTAACAGTTTAGATCCGGTGACATTCTACTACGACAAAATGAAGAACCTGACAGTGCAGTTGGCATACAAGTTAGGAGGATTCACAGACAAGGACAACTTGAAGGTGCTGACAGATTCTGTATCACCAGGGTCTACTGCAGGATCAAAATTTATACCAGACGAGAACTACAAGATACTGTTCCGTACTTCTAACCCGGTCGAGAGTTTTGAATACTCGGGTGTGTTGATAGAGAAGAACGCGGACGCAGGTGTCGATGGATCAACACTATTAGGTGGATACAAGGTACTAGGATATTCCACAACCAAACCATATTTCAAATTCAACTATCCGGTCAAGGCAACAATCAGTTCTGCTGTAACAATTGACGGCACAACGGTACGGAGATACACTGCATACCAAGAAACGGTGCAGACCATACCTTATGGTTATGTGTTTACTACTATACAGGATGTAGCAGACTTCCTTTTTGGATATGGCCATTATTTAGAAGATCAAGGATTCAAATTCAACAAGTATTCAAATGAGATAAAAGAAACACTCAATTGGACTAACGCAGTCAGAGAGATGTTGTTCTGGACCACACAACCGTGGGCACCAGGAAGCGCCATCACTGTGTCTCCAGCGGCAGACGGGTTTGAGCTAGACACCAAGAACTCGGTCGTGGGAAAACTAAGGAACCTAGCAGGAGATTACTCACTGCTTGATTCTGGGGGGAAAAGGATTAACATTGGTGAGATCAGTACTAAACGTATGGGCAAGACATTTGATATAAGCATGAAATCCGACAGTGTTGGACTTTATAACATTTCAATGAATACTGTACAGAAAGAACACATACTCATACTCGACAATAACACAGTATTCTCAGACATCATATATGATCCGTTCACAGGATTCAGACAGCAGAGGCTTAAACTAGTTGGATGGAAGACAGGCGGGTGGAACGGCGACTACTATGCTCCTGGATTTGTGTTTGACTCGGCGCAGGTTACTTACTGGACAGCCAACACTGACTACAGGATCGGTGATTCTGTTGAACACCAAGGAAAGTTTTATGTGGCTAACATCAACCACAACTCGGCGATAACGTTTGATAACACCATGTGGACCATGAAGTCAGAGAAACCCGCTCCACAACTGATTCCAAACTTCGACTATAAAATATCACAGTTCAATGAGTTCTATAACTTAGAAAGCAACAACTTTGATGAATCACAACAGCAGTTGGCACAGAGACTGATTGGGTATCAATCAAGGGACTACTTGGAGAATCTTTTTGTTAACGATGTGTCACAGTACAAGTTCTATCAAGGTTACATCAGGGAGAAAGGTACTCAGAACGCCATAGACAAGATACTAAAAGCCAAGTACGAAGGTGAAGACATAAATCTTTCCCTTTACCCGGAATGGATGATAAGGACTGGACAGTTCGGAAATACGGATTCCATACAGAACATACAGATCACACTAGACGACAACGATGTCAACGCAAACCCACAGAGCATAGAACTGTTAGAAACGTTAAACGATGACAAACAGTACACACGTTCTCTTGCAGTTTTCAAGGACGATCTATACTACAAACCAGTCGAGTACGAAACCAGCACCACATTCTCCAAGTATGATTACAGCAAAGAGGGAGTGGACAAGGATACGGTACAGATATTCAAGACGGCAGGGTATCCACAACTGGAGCAGGTACAACACACGGCATTTGATATAACAGAGCTTACAGATATAGACATGAACGACATAACAACAAGCGATCTAATCTGGGTGGCTAACAAGAGCAACAAGGACTGGGACGTCTACAGATTGACCTCGGCGGGCTACAAGATAGCCACTCTGAAATTAGTAAACAGCGCCACGCAGTTAGAAATGAAATTTACAGGATCGCATGGGTTGTCAGCGGCATCGACTACTAAAGAAGCAGACTACTTTGGTATATCGAACAGTGAGGAATTCACACTGAACGGTGTGTACAGGGTGAGCAGTGTACCAGACCACGACACTGTGCTAATTGATTACACTGGCAACACAGGATTCATTCCAACACTAGCAGATGGGTCAACGGCAGACAGCTACGGAAACATCTACAAGTTCGTTTCGGTTAGGATGAATTCGATTGATAATGTCAACGACCTGTTAAGCTACGCAGAATACAATGACAAGCACGAAAGCATATTGAGACCGGGAGACAAGGTGTTCGCTGATGCGGACGCATCTGGTTTGTGGAGGGTATATGAAAAACAGAATCCTTACACACTCAAACAGGTGATTTCACCGTCAACGGAGAACGACCAGGACTTCGGCTATAACACTGTAGCCAGGAATGATGGAAGGACTGTGATAATCTCAGCACCAGGAAGGGGACAAGGAGATGTACACTTCCTGTTTAGGTCCAGCACGGATGCGGGAACAGTTTTACAAACTCAGACAACAGCAACAATGACAGACAACGATGACAACACCAGCAGGCTTGGTGAGTCACTGTCAATGAGTACCGATGAGAATTTTGTAGTAGCAGGCGCACCATACACAAATACACTAGGATTAGATGGCAGTACTAGACAACTGAACGCAGGATTAATAAAAATTTATGTTTGGGATCCAACGACATTCAAATATGGAATACTAGACACTATCTCTCCACCAACTGATGGTTCGAGTGCAAACGAAGATCTTAATTTTGGATGGGCACACAAGATATCAGAACCAACAGCAAGTTCACAGAGAAGCACGGCACAGAAATACCTGTTTGTATCA
>TARA_B110000483_G_scaffold238305_1_pt1 | contig 10923 bp, 10 predicted proteins | sample TARA_B110000483 | Tara Oceans TARA_B110000483 (sample SAMEA4398176) | marine metagenome | biome: Polar Biome; feature: [SRF] surface water layer (ENVO:00010504); material: water (ENVO:00002006), including particulate matter (ENVO:01000060) such as... | depth 5 m
TGATTCTTAAGAAGAAAAACCCTGTTATTTTCAAACCCACTGTCTTTTCTATCTATTTGGAGTTTAAAAGCATGTTTCTTTAACAACGCAATAGAAGCACTATTATTTTTATGCGTAAAGGCTGCTATGGTTTTTAAATTCATTTCTTGAAAAGCAAACGCTAAAACTTTTTGAAAGGCTTCACTCATAAAACCTTTTTTTTGATACTTTGGATAGATGTCGTATCCGATTTCAGCATACTCTTTTTCGGCGTCAAAATTTCGTAAACCAATACTTCCTATGATTTCGCCTGTTTCTTGAGCTGCTAGTCCCCAAAATACACCTGACCCCTCTAGCGCTAAATTAGTAGTAAAATCTATAAAAGCTCTTGCTTCGGAAAGGTTTTTTAGCAGGTCTCGGTTAATGAAAGTATTTACTTCTTTATTAGTTCTCAGACTAAAAATTGATTTTGCGTCTGAGGGTAGCAATGCCCTTAGTGCTAATCGCGCTGTTTCTAAAACAGGGAATGGAATAAAGTTGAAGTTCATCTTATGCTTTAAACTTTAGATTTAGGGTAAACATACTCTTTTATCAACACTCCAAGCCTCTGGCTTATCATTAAAGAGTGCTTTTGTTTTTGTCCAAACAGTTGTAAATAATTCAGACTGTCGATATTGCTCTAGTTCATCCGTTGTATTCCAGTATGAATAGGTGAAAAAGAGTTCAGGATTGCTTTGGTCCTGATATAGCTCTAATCGTTGGCAACCTTTAGAAGCTCTGATTGCTTTCTTTTTTTCTTCGAAGATTGCTAAAAAAGTGGCAATATGTTCTTGATGAAAGCGCATTTTTACAATTCGTACAAACATGTCTTAGTTTAAGGTTGTGAATTCTGGGCTGGGTACATTCGTAAAATCAATAGTTACAGTATCTCTGTATTCTAACCCAAGCAAAGAACAAGCACCACCAACAGTTTTTAAATTACTTCTATAAATAGCGATTTCTATGTAGGAGGCGGAGTTGAAAAGGGCCAATTTATGTCCCTCATATTGCTGATTGCTATATGTCTTATTACTAGCAACTTCGTTGTATTTTGTGAATATTTTAGAAAAAGAATGCTTCTTAGCAGTCATTTTAAAGTTTCTTCCTTTTCCAACGTCCTCAAACATTTTCTTGCTAATATTGGTAATTACATTCCCATAGTTATCAATGGAAACAATACCGCCTACGATTTGATTTTGTTTGTGATTTGTTTTGGGCTGAATCTCTGTAATTTTTTTAAAATCCTTGATTTCTTTGCCAATGACAGTCAAGTTACCGCCTCTGGCGATAAAACAAGCCACCTGCACAAAAACATCTAAAACAGGAAAGCTACTTTCTATCCGATCGTGAATATTAATTGCGACTATTTTACTGGGTTTAATTTCTGAGGTGATCATCGAGACAATACCATTGTCTGGACACACAAAAAAATGACCATCTAATTCTAAAGCAATATGCTTGTGTTCTTCACTTAATTCGGAGTCTACTCCAACAATATGTATGGTTCCTTTCGGGAAACTTTTGTAGGAATTTTTTAGAATATACGCAGTTTCGGTAATATTAAAAGGAGATATTTCATGGGTAATGTCTACTATTTTAGCATCTGCAAGTTCCGTATAGATGGCTCCTTTTACGGCTCCGACAAAATGGTCTTTTGTTCCGAAATCTGTGGTTAAAGTAATTAGCGCCATGAATTCATTACTGTTAATTAAAAATGTAAAAATTTATAAACATTTAAAGCAAATCTAATCATTTTAGAAATTTAATTCGTTATTTTTATTTTAAATAAACTTGATGTTAATCTCTAAAAAATAAATATTTGAACGAACGCGTTATAGTATTAGAAGAAATCAATCCAAAAGACTTTTTTGGAGCCCAAAACAGTACTATCGAACAGCTTAAAAAATACTTTCCTAAAATCAAAATTGTTGCAAGAGGATCTCAATTGAAGATTTATGGCGCAGCAGCGCTTTTAGATGAATTTGAAATTCGTTTAAAACGCCTGATAAAATACTACAATCGCTATAACAAGTTAGATGAAAATAGTATTGAGCGTATTTTAACTTCTACTGGAAATGAGGAAAAAACAACTGCTTCTAAAAACATAAAAGATGTTTTGGTGCACGGTGTTAACGGCAAGCTTATAAAGCCCCAAACATTAAATCAGCGAAAAATGGTGACGCTCATGGGGAAGAATGACATGCTGTTTGCGGTTGGTCCTGCGGGAACGGGGAAGACATATACGGCGGTTGCGCTTGCAGTGAAGGCTTTGAAAGAAAAAGAAGTTCGTAAAATAATATTGACAAGGCCTGCCGTTGAATCTGGGGAAAACTTAGGGTTCTTGCCAGGAGACTTGAAAGAAAAGCTGGATCCATACATGCAACCTTTGTATGACGCTTTAAGAGATATGATTCCGCATGAGCGGCTAGAATCTCACCTAGAGAAGGGAGTCATTCAGATTGCGCCTTTGGCTTTTATGCGCGGTAGAACCTTAGACAATGCCTTTGTTATTTTAGATGAAGCGCAAAACACGACGCACAACCAAATGAAGATGTTTTTAACACGAATGGGAAAGAGTGCCAAATTTATTATTACAGGAGATCCAGGGCAAATTGATTTGCCAAGAAAGCAGGTTTCCGGTTTGAAAGAGTCTTTATTAGCTTTGAAAGATATCGAAGGAATTGCACAGGTATATTTGGATGATAAAGATGTGGTGCGGCATAAGTTAGTGAAGCGTATTTTGAGTGCTTACAAAAGTATAGAAACAGAATAGTAATTTGTTTTTAGTTGTTGGTTTATAGTCTTTAGCCTATTTTTGCCCTCAACAACAAAGAACCAACAACTAACAACGAAGTATTCATGAATACAATTAATGAAACTAATTTCAAGTTTCCCAATCAAAAGTCTGTTTACAAAGGCAAAGTTAGAGAAGTATATAATATTAATGATGCCCTTTTAGTGATGGTCGCAACCGATCGTCTTTCTGCTTTTGATGTTATTTTACCACGTCAAATTCCGTTTAAAGGTCAAATTTTAAATCAGATTGCAACTAAAATGATGAAGGATACAGAGGCGGTTGTTCCGAATTGGCTGTTGGCAAATCCAGATGAAAACGTAGCAGTAGGTCATTTATGCGATCCATTTAAAGTAGAGATGGTGATTCGTGGATACATGTCTGGTCATGCAGCTAGAGAATACAAAGCAGGAAAAAGAGTACTTTGTGGAGTTTCAATGCCTGAAGGATTAAAAGAGAATGATAAATTCCCAGCACCAATAATTACCCCTTCAACAAAAGCAGAGAACGGGGAGCATGATGAAGATATTTCTCGTGAAGCTATTTTAGCGCAAGGAATTGTTTCTGAAGCAGATTATAATGTCTTGGAAAACTATACCCATGCGCTATTTGAAAAGGGTACTGAAATCGCTGCAAAAAGAGGACTTATTTTAGTGGATACTAAATACGAATTTGGAAAAACGAAAGAAGGAAAAATTGTCTTGATAGACGAAATTCACACACCAGATTCTTCTCGTTATTTTTATGCAGACGGCTATCAAGAAAGACAAAATTCAGGAGAATCTCAAAAACAATTGTCTAAAGAATTTGTAAGACAGTGGCTGCTAGAAAAAGGGTTCCAGGGATTAGAAGGACAAGAAATACCGGAAATGTCTGATGCTAAAATCATCGAAATTTCCAATAGATACATAGAGTTATACGAACAAATTGTTGGAGAACCTTTTGTAAAGGCAACAACAGAAAATGTGTTGGATAGAATTGAGAAGAATGTCAACTCTTTTTTATCAAACTAAAAAAAAAAGTATTATGATTATAGAACCAAGAACAAGAGGATTCATCTGTTTAACTTCGCACCCAACAGGCTGTGAGCAAAACGTGATCAATCAAATAGCACACGTTACATCGAAAGGAAAAATTGAAGGCGCTAAAAAAGTACTGGTATTGGGTGCTTCTACTGGTTTTGGATTGGCATCAAGAATTACAAGTGCCTTTGGATCAGATGCCGCAACAATTGGTGTATTTTTTGACAAACCACCAACGGCGGGAAGACCTGGTTCTCCAGGGTATTACAATACTGCCGCTTTTGAAAAACATGCACATGCCAAAGGTTTGTATGCGAAAAGTGTGAATGGAGATGCTTTTTCAAATGAAATAAAAGAGCAAGTAGTGCAATTGATTAAAGAGGACCTTGGTCAGATTGATTTGGTAATTTACAGTTTGGCTTCCCCTGTAAGAACGCATCCAAACACAGGAAAAAGATACAAGTCTGTATTAAAACCTATCGGAGAAGTATTTACAAATAAGACGGTAGATTTCCATACAGGCGAGGTTTCGGAGATATCTATAAATCCTGCGGAAGGAGAAGATATCGAAAATACGATCACTGTAATGGGAGGTGAAGATTGGAAAATGTGGATGGATGCCTTAAAATCTGAAAACGTACTTTCTGATGGAGCTACCACAGTTGCATATTCATATATTGGCCCAGATGTTACCAGACCTGTGTATAGAAATGGAACGATAGGTGCCGCTAAAGATCATTTAGAAGCAACCGCTTTTGCCATCACAGACGACTTAAAGTCCATTGGAGGTAAAGCCTATGTTTCTGTAAACAAAGCATTAGTTACACAAGCAAGCTCTGCAATTCCTGTAATTCCTTTATATATTTCTTTATTATATAAGATTATGAAAGCCAAAGGAATTCATGAAGGTTGTATCGAACAAATGCAGCGTTTGTTTAGTCAGCGTTTGTTTGGGGGTAATTTAGAGTTGGATGAAAAAGGACGAATTCGAGTAGATGACTGGGAGATGCGTGCCGATGTGCAAGCAGAGATTGCGGAGCTTTGGAAAAAAGCGACTTCAGAAAACTTATCAGAGATCGGAGATTTACAAGGCTATAGCGACGAGTTTTTTAGTTTATTCGGTTTTAAAGTTCCTGGAGTAGATTATGACGCGGACGTAAACGAAGTTGTTGTAATTCCTAGTGAGCAATAGTTTTAAGAACCTATAAGCCGCACTTGTTTTTAATATTCATGCGGCTCTTTGCCATATAAATAGACGTTTGAAAGCAGTTACTATAAAACAAGTCAAAGATGAATTATCTCATAAATCTGCTCTAGATTTAAAGGAGTTGTGCCTGCAATTGGCACGGTTTAAAAAGGAAAATAAGGAGTTGCTTACCTATTTGCTATTTGAATGTCATGATGAAGATACTTATATTCAAACAATAAAAGAAGAGGTAGCTCTTCAATTTTCTGAAATAAATACCAATAGTTTTTTCTATATCAGAAAAAGTACCCGAAAGATTTTAACAGCGATAAAAAAACACATTCGCTATTCTAAAAAAAAGGAAACGGAAGCAGAGCTGTTATTGTTTTTTTGTAAAAAGCTGAAAGAACTTAAACCCTCTATAAGCCGAAGTACCAGACTGCAAAATATTTTTGACACACAGGTGCGCATGATTAAAAAAGCAATTGAAAAGTTACACGAAGATTTGCAATATGATTTTCAATTAGAACTCGATGAATTATTAGATAATGAATAAAGAAAGACCCGTTTTACAGGATTTAATTAAAGAGAATATGTCTGCGTTGGAGTTGTTTCAAAACCAAACATTAAGACCCGTTATTAAGATGCAGCACGGCCTATTAATTAGCGCTTTTAAAAATTACATTGCAAAAAGAAAAATGGATTTATCTACGCTTACGGTTCAGAAACAACGGAGTAAAACAAAAGCTATTTTTGTAAAAGATATCAATTATAAAAACCTCACTTTGGGAATGATTATTGGTGCTTTTACAGCTGATGAGTTTGCACATTATAGCACAAATCCTTCTGAGTACAATAAAAGAATTATACAGATCGTAATTCAAAGAATGCAAGATAGCTTGACAGCGGTATTGTAATGAAAAGAAGATGTTTTTAAAGCATAATATTTTTTAGTCCTTTATTGAAGCTTGTTTTTTTTTGATAAAAGCTTTTTTTGGTATTTCCCTTGCACAACGTCCACAAGAACTAAAACAGCCAATACAAAGTAAAAGGTTGTTTTACTCATCGGGATAATTTCGTTTCCGAAAAACTTGATATGTGCCAAATGACCACCTTCGGTTACCAGCATAATTCCAACAATAAATAGAATAAACAATCCTAAAACTTCATACATTCTGTTTTTTGCTAAAAACAGTGAGATTCTATCTGCCAATAAGAGCATGAGCACGCCACTAATAATAATGGCAATTGCCATTACAATAAATGCTACTGTGGTGTTTTCTATACCACTTGTCAGTCCAATTGCAGCTAAAATAGAGTCAAAAGAAAAAACCAGGTTCATTAAAACGATGCTAGTAACCACTGCATTTGAAGACTTAGCTCTTTTGGAATCTGCGGTAAGGTCTTGTTCTAAATCGTTAGAAGAAATCATGTGCCAAATTTCTTTAATGGCAGTATAAATAATAAAACCACCTCCTATTAATACGATGATGCTGTGGCCATTAAAAGAAAACTTCACAATATCTTTGATGTTTCCCGTTAAAAAAGAAAAAGGTTCTTGGAAAAAATCAATGATAGAAACAAGCACAAATAAGAGTACAATACGTAATCCGATTGCAATTAAAATTCCGTTTTTTCTTACTTTTTTCTGGTCTACTACGGGTGCTTTTTTTGATTCTAAAGAAATATACAGTAAGTTATCAAAACCAAGAACAGCTTGCAGCACAATCAACATGACCAATGTGAAAATAATTTCTAGCATAATTTTATTGTTTGATGTATTCTAAGCTCAAATATATTCGGATTGTTGGGATTACGCAATTTTTAGAGGAATTGGTTTTAAGAATGTTTAAGAGCAAGGTGTTTTTAGGTCCTTATTTATATATTACTAAATAGATATCCATAAAATTCTAATTGCTACAAAGGCAATCAAGAGGGCGGTAGCCTTTTTGAGCTGAACAGGTGTGTAATAGGTGTTGCGAATTCCTCCCCCAATTTGACCACCAATAAAAACCGTAACTAATAAAATAGCAGTGCTGTTCCAATCCACATAAAAGTCAGGACTTGAATACTGACCTATTAACCCTGCCAAGGAATTTACTAAAATAAAGACACTGGCAGTCGCTGCTATTTTTTTGGGAGTATCCCAATTTGTAAGGTGCAATAAAGGCGCTAAAAAAATGCCACCTCCAATTCCTACCATTCCAGAAATAAAACCAATAATACTACCAAAGCCAATATTTTTTAATTTTGTAGAGGCATTTTTTTTTCCTTCAGAGGCGATAATTCGCTTTGAAAACCACATGGTACTTGCGGCAAACATTAGGGTGCTTCCTAACAGAATAAAAAAGAACTGCTGACTTATTTTCACATATCCACCGAGGTACGCAAATGGAATACTACATAGAATCAACGGGAGAACTTTTTTCCAATTTATTTTTTTTTGTTGAGAAAAGAAAAAAACATTACTCGACACCACTGCAATATTACAGAGTAAAGCAGTTGCTCTTATCTGTGTAAAGACAATGCCTGTTAATGCTAAAATTGCCAAGTAACTAGAGCCACCGCCAAAACCAACAGACGCATATAAAATGGCCACAGTAAAAAACAGCAAGATTACGGGCCAATTATTTATAATTGATTCAAAAATGATTGGAATATCCATAAAGCAAATATAATTTTCTATTTTTAGAAACTATTACAATCAACAAAACTAATTATGAGTAATTATCACATCAAACATTTAGAGGAGTATTATCAAGTGTATCGGAAGTCTATTAGAGAACCAGAGAATTTTTGGGAAGAAATTGCTGAAGAACATTTTGTGTGGCGTAAAAAATGGGATACTGTTTTAGAATGGGATTTTAATAAACCTGAAGTAAAGTGGTTTTCAGGTGCAAAATTAAATATTACAGAAAATTGTATCGATCGGCACTTGGCAACAAGAGGTGATAAAACTGCTATTTTATTTGAACCAAATGATCCCAATGAAGCGGCAGAGCATATTTCGTATAAGCAACTTTCAGAAAGAGTCAATCAGTTTGCAAATGTTTTAAAAGAAAACGGCGTTCAAAAAGGAGATCGGGTTTGTATTTATGTCCCTATGATTCCTGAACTGGCAATTGCTACCCTCGCTTGTGCTAGAATTGGTGCTATTCATTCTGTTGTTTTTGCAGGCTTTTCAGCAGCAGCATTGGCCACAAGAATAAACGATTCAGATTGTAAGATGGTGCTTACTTGTGACGGATCATATCGGGGTGCAAAAACAATCGATTTAAAAGGTATTGTAGACGAAGCTTTAGAAAACTGTCCTTGCGTATCCACTGTTTTGGTTGCGAAAAGAATTCATTCAGAAATTGAAATGAAAGCAGGTCGTGACCATTGGTTGCAACCGTTATTAGATGCTGCATCGAAGGTATGTGAAGCTGAACTAATGGATGCGGAAGATCCTTTATTTATTCTATATACTTCGGGGTCAACGGGAATGCCAAAGGGCATGGTGCACACAACTGCTGGTTATATGGTGTATACGGCCTATACTTTTAAAAATGCATTCCAATACAAAGAAAATGATGTGTACTGGTGTACGGCAGATATTGGTTGGATTACAGGTCATTCCTATATTGTGTATGGCCCGTTAGCAAATGGTGCAACCACCCTAATGTTTGAAGGAGTGCCTAGTTATCCTGATTTTGGACGCTTTTGGGAAATTGTAGAAAAACACAAAGTCAATCAATTTTATACGGCACCAACAGCGATTAGAGCTTTGGCAAAACACGGAACTGAAATAGTGGATGCCTATGATTTATCTTCTTTAAAGGTATTGGGCTCTGTAGGTGAGCCGATTAATGAAGAAGCTTGGCATTGGTATAATGACAATATCGGGAAAAAGAAAAGTCCCATTATTGACACGTGGTGGCAAACAGAAACAGGGGGGATGATGATTACTCCGATTCCGTATGTTACCCCTACAAAACCGACTTATGCAACCTTGCCGTTCATTGGTATTCAGCCTGCAATCATGGATGAAAATGGAAAAGAACTGTTGGGAAGTCAAGTCGAAGGAAGATTGTGTATTAAATTTCCGTGGCCGAGTATTGCAAGAACTATTTGGGGAAACCATCAACGGTACAAGGAAACCTATTTTTCTGCATTCGATAATATGTATTTTACCGGAGATGGTGCCTTGAGGGATGAGGTAGGATACTATAGAATAACCGGTAGGGTAGATGATGTAATTATTGTTTCTGGTCACAATTTAGGAACGGCACCCATAGAAGATGCCATCAATGAACACCCAGCAGTTGCAGAGTCTGCTATTGTGGGTTTCCCTCACGACATCAAAGGCAGTGCATTGTATGGTTATATCACTTTAAAAGATACCGGAGAAAGCAGGAGTCAAGACAATTTACGTAAGGAAATCAACCAATTAATTACAGATCGCATTGGTCCCATTGCAAAGTTGGAGAAAATACAGTTTTCAGAAGGCTTGCCAAAAACACGTTCTGGAAAAATCATGCGTCGTATTTTGCGAAAAATTGCTTGCAATGAAATGGATAATTTAGGAGATGTTTCTACGTTGTTAAATCCTGAAGTAGTACAACATATTATTGATCATAGATTGTAAGTAGTTTTCAAATCAATTAATTTATACCTGTGCTGTTTGAAAAACCTGATAGGTCTATTGGATGTTGTACTTTTGTTAATATGTCATAGTTTTTTCGATTGGCATATAAATTGACATTAACAAGAGACATCTATTCTAAAATTAAAAGCATTAATGCAACACCTAAAAGATTCTAAAAAAGATAAAAAGAAACCTAAAGTATCTATTTTAAAAGCATTTAAAACTATTATTTGGCCAAAGCGAAAGCTGGTTTTTATTGGGCTGATACTTATAGTGTTTAGCAGATTATCTAGTCTGGTTGCGCCCTTAAAAATTCAAATATTATTAGATGAGGTAATTCCGAATAAGGATTACGAGCAGCTTTATAGTTTACTACTGATTGTTGGTCTTGCAATTTTAGTGCAAGCAGTTACTTCTTTTTTATTGACACGCATCTTAAGTGTTCAAGCGCAATATTTAATATCAGAATTAAGAGCGCAAGTTCAAAAAAAAGTACTTTCATTGCCCATTCGTTTTTTTGACAACACGAAATCCGGAGCTTTGGTTTCTCGAATTATGAGCGATGTAGAGGGAGTTCGGAACTTAATAGGAACCGGTTTGGTGCAATTGGTTGGCGGAACGATTACAGCAGTAATTTCTATGGTATTGCTAATTCAGATTAGCCCTTCTATGACCTTTTTTGTATTGGTACCTGTTGCTGTTTTTGGAGTAGTGGCTTTAAAAGCTTTCAAGTATATTCGTCCTATTTTTAGAAATAGAGGCGTTATCAGCGCAGATGTAAAAGGAAGGTTAACAGAAACATTGTCTGGTGTGCGAGTTATCAAAGCATTTAATGCGGAAGCACAAGAAAATGAGACTTTTGAGAAGGGAGTAGATAAATTATTTCAAAATGTAAAAAAAAGTTTAACAGCAACTGCAGTTATGTCGAGTGCTGCTACTTTTTTATTGGGTCTTGCAACAACTGGAATCATGGGAATTGGCGGTTATAAAATTATGACTGGAGAATTAACTGTTGGAGAATTTTTATCTTTTACTTTTTTATTAGGCTTAATGATTGCACCAATTGTGCAAATGAGTAATATTGGGAGTCAGTTAACCGAGGCATTGGCAGGTTTGGATAGAACAGAAGAATTGATGAACATGTCTGCGGAAGAAGATGACGAAAACAGGACCATAACCATAGAAAATATGAAAGGTGCACTTGTTTTTGACAATGTCTCTTTTGCCTATGAAGAAGGAAAAGAAGTATTAAATAATATTAGTTTTCAAGTACCTT
>TARA_B110000483_G_scaffold65235_1_pt1 | contig 10923 bp, 9 predicted proteins | sample TARA_B110000483 | Tara Oceans TARA_B110000483 (sample SAMEA4398176) | marine metagenome | biome: Polar Biome; feature: [SRF] surface water layer (ENVO:00010504); material: water (ENVO:00002006), including particulate matter (ENVO:01000060) such as... | depth 5 m
CCAGGTTGACGCGCTTCACACGCAGCACCTGATCGGTCTTGAGGAACTTACGGACGCGCGCTGGTGGCTGCTCGAATGCGAACTCACTCACCTTGCGTTCGCTCAATTTTCCAACGCCCTCGATCTGCGACTCGATCGTTCCGAGTGACTCGAGGCGCTGGCGGACAGGTTCGATGGCAACAAACCACCCGAATCCTTGTCGGGCTGATATCAGTCCGTCTTCTCGAACCAGTTCTAATGCTCGACGCACCGTGACACGTGAAGCTTCGAACTCCTTGGACATCTCGGCCTCAGATGGGAGCATCGAGCCAGGTGCTGCAACCTTGGCCCGGCTACGGAGCTCGTCGGCGATTTCCTGGTATCGAATTCGACGCACCATCAGAACGTCCCGCCGCCATCGACCTGGACCAGTTCGATTCGATTCCCGAACGGGTCCTCGACATGACAACGAGTCAGGCCCTCAATCTCGGTGTTCCAAACCACGTCGAGATTGCGCGCCTCGACAAACTCGACCAGATTGCTGATGGTCAGCGCAGGGTGTGCCTTGCGGGCCGGCACGAACGAAGCCTCACCACCAATGTGGAGACGCACCTCGCCTGCCTCGAACCACGCTCCGCCGCGCTTGGCCAACTCGGCCGGCTTCGATACCTCGACAAGCCCGAGGATCCCGACATAGAAGCAACGGGCTTCGGCTTCGGCACCGACCGGCGTCGCCAACTGCACGTGATCGATACCTAACCATTTGGGCTGCACCGTCGACTTGTCACTCATAAGTGCACCCTATGACGATCGACACTGACTTGTCTACAACTTGTCTGCTAAGGTCGAACGTATGGCTTCTGTGAGTGCAACTACCCCTATCGAACTCGTCGAGCGTGTTTACGCCGCCCTGCCGGGCAACGTCCAAATCGGCCGCAACCGTCTCAATCGTCCGCTCACGCTGACCGAGAAGATTCTCATCAATCACCTCGCAGACCCGGCAAACCAAGAACTCGAGCGCGGCGACAGCTACGCCGACTTTCATCCCGACAGGGTCGCCATGCAGGATGCGACCGCCCAAATGGCGCTCCTCCAGTTCATGACCGCCGGGCTTGCCGAGGTCGCGGTGCCGTCAACCGTCCACTGCGACCACCTCATTCAGGCCAAGGTTGGCGCCAAGATCGACCTCGGTGTCGCCGTCGACACCAACGCTGAGGTGTACGACTTCCTCAAATCGGTGAGCGCCAACTACGGCATTGGTTTCTGGGGCCCTGGGTCAGGCATCATCCATCAGGTCGTCCTCGAGAACTACGCGTTCCCGGGCGGCATGATGATCGGCACCGACAGCCACACCCCGAACGCTGGCGGCCTCGGCATGGTGGCCATCGGCGTTGGCGGCGCTGACGCTGTCGACGTCATGACTGGTTTTGCTTGGAACGTCAAATGGCCAAAGGTCATCGGCGTCAAGCTCACGGGCACGCTCTCCGACTGGAGCAGCCCGAAGGACGTCATCCTCGAAGTCGCTCGCCAGCTCACCGTCAAGGGTGGCACCGGTGCCATTGTCGAGTACTTCGGCTCGGGCGCCGACTCGATCTCGGCCACCGGCAAGGGCACGATCTGCAACATGGGTGCCGAGATCGGCGCCACCACCTCGTTGTTCGGCTATGACGCAAACATGGGTCAGTACCTCAAGGCCACGGGTCGTGAAGCAATCGCCGATGCCGCCGACAAGGTCATCGACCACCTGCGCGCCGACGACGGTGCCCACTACGACCAGATCCTCGAGATCAACCTCGACGACCTCAAGCCACTGATCAACGGCCCGCACACCCCTGATCTCGCCCACAAGGTCGGCGTCGGAGTCGGCGAGTCCGCCCGTGCCAACGATTGGCCGCTTGTACCGTCAGCAGCATTGATTGGTTCGTGCACCAACTCCTCGTACGAAGACATCACCCGCGCTGCATCGATCGCGCGCCAGGCAGCCGCACGGGGCCTGACCACCAAAATCGACTTGATGATCACGCCGGGCTCCGAGCAAACCCGAGCCACCATCGAGCGTGACGGCCTCCTGGCTGACCTCGAAGCCATCGGCGCAACCGTCCTGGCCAACGCCTGTGGCCCATGCATCGGCCAGTGGAGCCGCCCCGAGACGATTCTCAACCAGTCCAACACGATCGTCACCTCGTACAACCGCAACTTCCCGAAGCGAAACGACGGCTCACCGAACACGCTGGCCTTCGTCACCTCGCCCGACACAGTGATGGCCATTGCACTCGCCGGCCGTCTCGATTTTGATCCGACCACTGACACGATCACTGCGCCCGACGGCACCGAGGTCTCCCTCGACGCTCCCGTCGGCCAGGTCCTGCCGGATGCCGGATACGACCCAGGCGCAGACACGTTCACCGCGCCCCCGCAAGACGGCCACGACGTCCCGATTGCAGTGAGCCCCACATCCGACCGTCTGCAGCTCCTCGAGCCGTTCGAACCTGTTTCGCTCGATCGTTACAACGGCCTCCCAGTGCTTGTGAAAGCTCAGGGCAAATTCACCACCGACCACATCTCGATGGCCGGCCCGTGGCTCAAGTATCGCGGCCACCTTGAGAACATCTCAGGCAATCTGTACCTCGGTGCCGTCAGCGCATACGACGGCTACGAGGTCGGGTTCGGCAAAAACCAGCTCACAGGCGAGACACAGCGCTTCCCCGAGATTGCCAAGGAGTACCACGAAGCCGATCAGGCGTGGATCGTCATCGGTGACGAGAACATGGGCGAAGGTTCAAGCCGTGAGCACGCAGCCATGGAACCCCGCTTCCGCATGGGCCTCGTTGCCATTGCGCGCAGCTTCGCTCGCATCCACGAGACCAACTTGAAGAAGCAGGGCATGGTCCCGCTGACGTTTGCTGATCCGGCCGACTACGACAAGATTGGCGAAGACGATCGCATCAACGTCATCACGCTCCCGCCCGTTCCTGGCGAGAAGGTGCAGTGCGAAATCGTCAAGCCTGACGGTTCGATCGTGCCGTTCGAGTGCAATCACACGTTCAGTCCCGAGCAGGTCGAGTGGTTCAAGGCCGGTTCAGCTCTCAACATTATCCGCCAGAAGTCGCAGGGCTGACCCTGCCTGTCCTGTCTGTCCTGTCTGTTCTGCCTGTCCTGCCTGTTCTGCCTGTCCTGCCTGTTCTGCCTGTCCCGGGAAGCAGCCCTGCATGGCGTCGGTGACCGGACACGACAGGGCGGTCGGTGTGCTCTGGTCGATCGGCGTCATCGTGCTCGCGGTGTCGATGATTGCTGGCGCCGTTCAGATGTTCGCCAATTTCAGTGGCGAGATGGTGTTCCGTTGGGTCATGGCGCTGTTCTTCCTCGGCGCATCGCTCGCCTGGCTGACGGTGTATTACCAACATTCATTGCGTCGCTTCTTCAAGCGTTGACACCGATGCTCCGACGACTACTCATGTGGCGACGGCATTCAGCTCATGGGTGCAGGTCGGGTCCGTTGAACCGGTAAGAATGCTCTGGCGGTGGGCACAGCTCATTCAGGCCCCTTAATGTGTTGAATGCCACCGCGGCGCCGAGCCGAAAAGCGCTCAGGGCTGCGACGATGGATTCTCCAAGCTTAAGGACGGTCAAAGATGACTTTCGAGGACCAGCGGACACAGCCCGACAAAAGGTCTGACACCACCGCCCCGGGAGCCCAAGGCCTGACCTCTGAGGTCGCCCACCGTCCCCCGGCCCTCGAAACACCGGTCACTCGAGCACTTCGGGACCGTCCTCCGCTTGGGCCAATCGAGCGTCTTGAACACGATGCACTCGTCGCTAATCAGCAGTCAGAGCTGAATGCCACCCGCCGGGCCTACACGCTCAGCTCCCGGGCACTGTTTTCAGTCATGGATCTGGTGTACGGAAAGAAGCGCACGCTGGAGAAGTTTCGGGTACTTGAAGTCGTAGCCCGTGTGCCCTATCAGGCTTGGGAGAGCGTGGCCTATGTGGCCATGACCCACACGTCGAAGAACCCTGACTTCGCCCGGCGGGTTTATGACAGGGCACGCATCGCCAGGGTCGAACAGGACAACGAACAATGGCATCTACTGATCCTGGAAGAGCTCACGCGCGATCAGCGTCGCCCGTGGTTCAAGGGACGCATCATCCCGCAGATCCTGGCGGTCTCGTACTACCAGCTGTCGTGGATCTTGTTCGTGATTCGGCCGAAATGGAGCTATCAGCTCAACGCTGACTTCGAAGACCATGCTGCCCACGAATACGCCCTCATGGTGCAGGAACATGCCGAGTGGGAGACAACACCATTCGAAAGTCAGTTCCAAGGTGAGTTCGGTGCCTACGACAGCCTGGCCGACATGTTCCGCCAAATCGGTTACGACGAGGCCTTGCATCGCCAAGAGAGCGAAATCATGATGACGCAACCTCGCTTCACCTGAGAGCGAAATTCTGGTTCAACGGACAACTTTCCAAGCTCACGACGATCCCTCAACTCCTTCGGTCGATCGCTACTCCAGAAGAAGAAGTTGCTGCTCTCTCCTGAGTGGCAGCGGCGACAGCTGATTCGAGAGTGGATGGAAGGGCCCGCGATGGTGAGTGCTTCTGCGCCGAGCAACTATCAGCCGTCTTCGTCAGCTTGCGCGTAGGGGCTCTCGAGCACGCTCTCATGGCCGTCCGTGATTGGCTCGTCAACACGCTGTCCGCGCGCTCCACCTGGGCCAAACGAATTCACGACCTCGCGTAGGTGGGCGCGGTCAGGAACGTTTGGTCGTTGTTGGGGCTGGCCGGGCATTTCGGCGATGTGCAGAGTCTGCGTCGGGAAGGCGAAGTCGACCTGCAGCGACTCGGCGAGCCGCATGATGTCGAGATTGAGAACGTGCCGAGTACGCAGTTCTTCGTTCCAGTCGTCGGCATCGATGAAGCAGTACACCAGAACGTCGAGGCTGGTGGCGCCGAAGCCGTGGAATTCAACCATGTAGAAGTCCTGACGCATACCCGTGTTGGCTTGGATGATGGCCCGGATCCCTTCGACGAACGCTTGCATTTGATCTGTTGTGGTGTGGTAGCCGACCCCGAGCGTGGTCTTATACCGACGCCAACGACGCTGACCCATGTTGTCGATCCCGGAGTCCGTCAGATTGCCGTTGGGAACGCTGACGAGCGAGTTATAGAAGGTACGCACGCGGGTCGACCGAAAGCCGACGGTCTCGACCGTGCCTTCGACGCCATCAACAACAACCCAGTCACCGACCTCGAATGGTTTGTCAGCAAAGATGGTGACTCCGCCCAGCAGGTTGCGGACCGTGTCTTGTGCAGCCAGCGCGACAGCAAGACCACCGAGACCCAGGCCAGCAATCAGTGACGAAACGTTGACGTCCAGATTCTGCAGTACAAAGAGAACTCCGACGACTGTCACGAACAGCCGCATCGCCGTGCGCAACAGCGGCACAAGGCTGTCGTCGAGCATCGTCTCGGTCTTGGCGGCGCGTCGTGCTAGCACGTCGACGAGGATGTCGATGGCGCGATAGGCAACCAGGATGATCGCTGCGGCAGCAACCAGACTGGCGACCTGATTCATAACGTTCTCGACGTTCGGATCGAAACCAAGCGTCGGGAATCCGACCAGCAGTGTGATCCCGATCGCGAGCAGCAGGATGCCCCGGTTAACCCGACGCTGCTCAGCTTCCCAAAAGGCGAGTTCATCGCCGGAGTATCGACGACGCACGAGAAGAGCAATCACTCTCAACAGGGCAAAGTGCGCCACTGCGGCAACTACTGCAAGCACCCCGAGGCCGATGTATTGCTCGACCTCAATTCCGAGATAAACGTCGGTGAGCCAGTCGGGGGTGGCAGCAACCACCCTGGCCAATCCACTCACAGCGACATGACAAACTGGTCGACTACTTCGAACACATTGCCAACCTAGCGCTTCCTGTTCAGGTGAAGAGGTTTGCAGCCGCAACAACGACCGAGGGCGTCACGCCCTGCCCGCTGAGTTCCCCCACTCGTCAAGCGCGTCGGCTCGATTCGACCTCGTTGAGGTCGAGATGGTTGCGCATGTACTGGTTCGGCGCATCGCTCTGTGGCACGTAGTCCCAGGCTTCAAACCGGCCCTGGCGGAGCGCACGGTCGATTGTCGCCCGAGCTTCCTGGTTCGAACGGACTGCGGCATCAATCGCAGGAGCGTCCCAACGATCGGCCACTTCCGCTTCGAACGCAGCAGCCACGTCGGCGTGTTCGGGATCGGCTGCAAGGTTGCTCAGCTCTGACGAATCGACGGCCAGGTTGAAGAGTTGCGGCGGGTCGACGAGCGACGACACATACTTCCAATCGCCTCGGCGGATCATGAAGATCGGCGCCACGGCACCCTCGCCCAAATACTCCCCCACGACCGTCTTGTCGACGCCGCCATCAAGCACGCTGCGGCCATCCATCATTGCCGGCACATCGACACCTGCGATGTCGAGCATGGTCGGGGCGATGTCGAGCAGGCCGACGTGCTCATCAACCCGCTCACCGCCAGGGACACCGGGCCGGCGAACGATCAGCGGAATCCGCGCGCTGTGCTCGAAGAAACTCATCTTGTACCACAGGCCACGCTCGCCGAGCATGTCGCCATGGTCACCCGTGAAGATCACCACGGTGTTGTCGGCCATGCCATGCCGGTCGAGCGTGTCGAGCATCTCACCAATATGATGGTCGACGAAGCTGATGTTGGCCAAGTACGCATGGCGGGCATTGCGGATCTGCTCGTCGCTGATCTCGGTGGCATCAGCCGCGATCACATGGCGCAGGCGCCGGCTGTGTGGATCGTTCTCGTCGTCGGAGATCGGGTCAACCAACGGCATCGGAATGGAATCGTGATCGTAAAGATCCCAGAACTGCTGCCGCGCGATGTACGGATCGTGCGGATGAGTAAATGATGCCGTCATCATCCACGGACGCGTGTCGACAGTTCGTGCCAGGTCGCGCAGCTTACGGATGCTGTGATGCGCAACGTCATCGTCATAGTCGAGCTGATTCGACACGTCGGCGATGCCAGCGCGCACCACCGAATCCATGTTGTGGAACCACCAGTCGAACCGGCCCTCAGCATCGCCCCAGTTCGGCGTCCACCCGAAGTCGGCCGGGTAGATATCGGTGGTGAGACGCTCTTCATATCCGTGCAACTGGTCGGCACCGACGAAGTGCATCTTGCCGACGAGCGTCGTCTGGTAGCCCGCAGATCGCAAGTGGTGGGCGAAGGTCGGGATGCTCGACGTGAACTCCGATGCGTTGTCGTACGCACCAATCTTGCTGTTCAGCTGACCGCTCATCATCGCAAAGCGAGCAGGCGCACACAGCGGGCTGTTGCTGTATGCACTGGTGAACGTTGTGCCCTCGGCTGCAAGCCGATCGATGTTCGGCGTGATCGCCGGGCCACCGTGGATCGACAGAAACGGAGCAGACAGCTGATCGGCCATGATCAGCAGAATGTTCGGCTGTCCAGCCACCGAAGCAGCCACCGAAGCAGCCGCAATCTTTGTCATCGACGGCCGCCTTCGGCGGCTGTGTCGCGATACACCTCGGTGTGGTCCGGCCGCAGCGGGTCGTTGCCCAGGATCAAGTCGGCAGCCTTCTCGGCAATCATCATCGTCGGTGCGTAGGTGTTGCCGTTACTGACGTTGGGCATGCAACCCGCGTCGACAACCCGCAGGCCCTCGGTGCCGTAGACCTTCATCGAATTCGGGTCGAGCACCGCCATCGGGTCATCGGCTCCGCCAATTTTGGTCGTGCACGAGGGATGCAACGCAGTTTCGGAGTCTTTGGCGACCCAGTCCATTATCTCCTGATCGGTCTCCACAGCCGTGCCGGGTGAGATCTCACCGGCGTTCATTGACTCGAACGCTGGCTGGGTCAAGATTTTGCGCGCTGTACGGACTGCCTCGATCCATTCACGACGATCTTGCTCGGTACTGAGGTAGTTGAACTGCACCGCCGGGTGCTGTCGCGGGTCACGCGTCGTGATCTTCACCGTGCCGCGAGCGTCTGAATACATGGGCCCAACATGCACCTGATAGCCGTGCTCGATTTTGGCATTACTGCCGTCTGGCCTGCTGGGCGACGACCCGTCATAGCGGATTGCGATTGGCAGGAAGTGGAACATCAGGTTCGGGTACGACTCGGTTGGATTGCTCTTGACGAAGGCACCGGCCTCGAAGTGGTTCGACGAACCCGGCCCCCTGCGGAACAGCCACTGCAGGCCAATCCACGGCTTCTTCCAGTGCGCCAGGTGCGGTTGAATCGACACCGGCAGCTTCGATTCGTACTGGATGTACACCTCGAGATGATCCTGCAGATTTTCCCCAACGCCCGGCAGATGTGCCACAACGGGAATGCCGAGTGATTCGAGATGCTCGCGATCACCGACACCTGAAAGCTGCAGCAGCTGCGGGCTGTTAAAGGCGCCACCGCACAGGATGACTTCCTTGCCATTAATTGTCTGCTGCTTCTTACGGAAGCCCACTTCGACGTCAACACCCGTGGCCCGGTTGCCGTCAAAGTTGACTTTGTTCACTTGCGCTCGCGTCATCAACGTCAGGTTCGGACGGTCAAGCACAGGGTGCAAATACGCGCGCGCCGCACTGAGTCGACGGCCGCGCGAAACGTTCTTATCAAACGGAGCAAACCCCTCCTGGCGATAGCCGTTGACATCGTCGGTGCGGTTGAAGCCAGCTTCGACCCCCGCTTTCAACCATGCATCGAACAATGCATTCTTCGCTGGGCCGCGCTCCAATTTGAGCGGGCCACCGTCCCCGCGCAGACCTGAGTGCTCCGGCTCCTCGCCCGCCAAGCAGTTCTCCATCCGCTTGAAGTACGGGAGACAGTGCGCCCAGTCCCAGTTCTCCAAGCCGGGCAGGGCGCCCCACTTGTCGTAGTCCATCGGGTTACCCCGCTGGAAGATCATGCCGTTGATACTCGAGGAGCCGCCGAGCACCTTGCCGCGAGCGTGATACACCCGTCGGCCGTCCATAAACGGCTCCGGCTCGGACTCGTATTTCCAGTCGTAGAAGCGACTCCCAATCGGGAAAGCCAACGCTGCCGGCATGTGGATAAAAACATCCCACTTCCAGTCACGACGGCCTGCCTCGATCACGAGAACTTCGTTAGATGGATCGGCGCTCAAACGATTGGCGAGCGCACAGCCCGCAGAGCCGCCACCGACGATGATGTAGTCATACACACCACCAGTGTGCCAGCGGGGCCTCTACGCACCGTCGTGAACTTCAAACCACTCCCACTTTTCGCCTGGCCTCGTCCGAACGCCTTAGGTTCATCTCCATGAATCTCCAGTACGCACTTCGCACCAATGGCGCCGTTCGCTCGTTCAGAGACGAACCGGTCGGGCTCGACACTGTCGCGGCAATCCTCGACGACGCCCGGTTCGCTCCGTCGGGCGGCAACGGCCAGCCCTGGCGCGTCGCTGTCGTGGAGGACCGACCGCTTCGACGAGGCTTGGCCGACCTCATGCAGCCTGTGTGGGACGAGTACCTTGAGATCCGCATGGCAGGAGGTCAGCCGTACACCGTTGTGGGATACGAGACGCCAGAGAACATCACACCCGGCAAGCCCAACGAACTCTTGGACAACATCGAATCCGTCCCGGTGGTGCTGGCTATCGCTGCTGATTTGGGCAAGATCGCAATGATGGATGCCGACCTCGAGCGGCCGCCAATGACCGGAGGTGGATCGATCTACCCGTTCTGTTGGAACCTCATGCTGTCGGCGCGCCATCACGGCCTCGGCGGCGTGATGACCACGTTTCTCAGTCGTCGCGAACCTGAAGCGGCCGGCCTCCTCGGCCTCCCAAAAGACCACGCACTTGTCGCGACGATCTTCCTTGGTCACCCCGTCAAACAGCCGACCCGACTCAGCCGCGAGCCGGTCGAGTCGTTTGCGACAGTCGACCGATTCGACGGCGCTCCGCTGCACTCGCCCGCAAACTGACCCGACCCGACCCGACCCGCGCAGCGGCAGCAGTGTCAGCAACGGCAGAAGTGACAGAAGTGGCACACTGGCGGCGTGAGCAAGCAGTCCACAGCAGCGTCGACGTCGCATTTGGTCAGCCGCTACGTCCGGGCGTCGGTCCCGCAGCGGATCGGTGCGGTCATGGTCGACGACATGCTCTTCTGCATTGCGTTTCACCCGCATCGTGTTCTCTGCGCTTTTGGCTCTGTGGGTACTTTGGTACAGCCGAACGATTGCACAGGGCGCATCGGTCGGTAAACGGTCGACCGAGGTCATGGTGATCGATGCAAAAACTGGCGAGACGTTTCCCTACCGCCGGGCCGTGCTGCGCACGCTGTTGTCAGCGGTGAGCTTCCTGTTCTTCTTCCTCGGGATGCTCATCGCAGTCACCAACCAAGAGCGTCGCGCCGCTCATTATCTGATCACAGGCACCCGGGTCATCAGCCCGTAGTTCGATAAAGCACCCGGCCGCAGCCGAGCCGAGCCGAACTGCTTACTCGAAGTCCCAGTCGTATGGGACGTTGTCGTCGCCGCGGTACTGCTCGATGGCATGTGCCTTGGCGTTTTCAATGAACCGCTTGACCTTCATCGGATCCTTTCTGCCCGGCTCTTTCTCGACGCCACTTGCGACATCGACGCCCCACGGCCGCACTTCCTCCACGGCGCTCCCAACGTTCTCCGGCGTGAGTCCCCCGGCAAGAATCAGCTTCATCGAGTCGGGTGCATCGCCAGCGACCGACCAGTCGAACACCTTGCCGCTGCCCGGGCTCGGCGCATCAAGCAGGAGCATGTCAGTCCCGTATCGATCGGCATGGGGGAGGTTCTCGTCGTCCGATGCGAATGCTTTGATCACCCAGCGGAAATGGCCGGCGATCTCTTTGGTCTGGTCTGGGGTCTCGCGCCCGTGCAGTTGGATGGCCTTGAGGCCGGCCTTGTGGG